>OCVR010001871.1_pt1 | contig 16452 bp, 11 predicted proteins | sample 1539091 | NCBI WGS metagenome assembly OCVR01 (sample SAMEA3355530, study PRJEB22509) | marine metagenome | biome: marine; feature: coastal ocean; material: water | place: USA | collected 2010-08-07 | depth 16 m | reverse complement strand
AGTCATTGGAATCTAACCATAACACCACGATACGTCGTTCATTTTGAATACCCAACAAGCCACTAATCTCAGACCAAGCGCGTTCTAGATCTTGCTGCAAGTCATCTATATTGCGCACCATGCTGCGGTTTTGCGAATCAAAAGAGCTATCGAAATGCGCAGTCGATAAGGGTAAGTAATTTGCGAATGCTTCGGCCTCAACTTTGAGCTGCACTAAGCGTTGCGCATAACGCTCGTTCTCCGATTCAAGATTAACAGCCGCCTGCATCATCTCTACAGCAAAGTCAGCCTTGCCGCGCAATGACGCTATCTCTGCGCGCAATGCCAGCAACGAAGCATGCTGAGGGAATTCGGTAAGAGCTTCATCAACAATTTCACGTGCGGCTTCGACCTCGGCGGTCAACAACAATAATCGCGCCAACGACAATTGCGGATGGCCTTTGTCGTGGTGCCACGCAATAGCTTGACGCCAAACCTCTCGCGACTCTTGATGGCGATAAAGACCTTGTAATACATTCGCCCAGTGCCCGGCAACTCGCGAAGCATTCACCGCGATAGTGTTTTCTGGATTTGCCTCTAACGCATAAAGCTGCGTCATTATTTCATAAGCAACTTGATATTGCTTGGCATTGACGGCCTCTAGCGCGAGATTATGCAACTCGATGACTTCCGAGTTGTCTACAGCGACGACAGCGGACGATTCTGTTTGTCGCTTATCACTAGTACCGATTGCTGAGCGCACAAACGGATCGACACTTTGTTGTTCATCAGCCTCACCGGCATCGTCATCTTGCATAACAAAAAAAGTCATGGCGACGACAGTCAAAAAAACTGCGGCTCGCATCAACAACTTTAGATTACTGCTCATTGATTTATTATAGCGAGTCTCGCAGGCAAGACAGGCCAAAGATGATGCGCTATAGCTTGCGGAATCCAGCTTCCATCGCCGCTACAAAAGCATCGACCTCAGTCTCACCCATAGGAGTCGAAAGCACACCGGCGCAAGTGTTCAGCATAATGAAACCTGAAGCGAACATGTGGTCGAGCTGCACTTTGATCTTACGGTTTTCTTCATCCGTAGCAAAAGTTTCGCGGTAGTTACGTGGCGCATGCTCTTTAAAATGCACGCGGAACATCGAGCCGCCACCCGTCACACAAGCTTTGATATTTGTCTTCGTTATCGCAGCTTCAAGCCCCGCCACTAGCCGCTGCGTCAACTTATTAAGACGCTCAACCGCCTGCTCGTCAAACGCTTCCATAGCCGCCATACCTGCAGTCAAAGTCACGGGATTAGCCGAGAATGTGCCTGAATGCGGGAAAAGGACCTTATCGGCAAGAGGGTTCATCACATCCATAACCTCGGCGCGACCAGCGAGAGCACCGGCGGGGAAACCTCCACCGATGGCTTTGCCAAGCGCAGTCAAATCAGGTTGACAGTCATACCATGCTTGCGCGCCTGCAAACTCAGAGCGGAACGTTACCACTTCATCGAGCACCAACAGTGCACCGTTGTCGTCTGCCCACTTTCGCAATGCCCTGAAAAACTCAGGATCGGCCTTCATTAAACCCACACGGTGCGGCATCAAGTCGAGCAGGATTGCAGCGATTTCATCTTTATGCTGATCGAGAATGGCAATCGCCCGCGCAGGGTCATTGAACGGGATCACGATGACATCGTTCAATGCCGAAGTCGGTGTGCCATACGCGACTGGCACGCTTTGCGGATGATCTTCGCTACCCCAAACTTCGGGTGTCGTAGTTTGACTAATTTCAGCGTAGTCATAAAGCCCGTGATACGCACCCTCAACTTTTGCAATCTTAGGACGGCCGGTAAATGCGCGCGAAGCTTTAATCGCCCCCATCACCGCCTCAGTACCTGAATTTACAAAGCGTATTTTTTCGAATGAGGGGCAACGCTGGCACAGGTACTCGGCGTAACGCACCTCAATTTCGGTTGCCAGCATGAATGCAGAACCGCGCTGTAATTGTTCGGTTACGGCATTAACGGTGCCTAGATGAGCATGGCCATGCAACAAAGAGGCCATGTTATTCGAGAAATCGATGTACTCAACGCCTTCAATATCCGTCACATTAAAACCCGATGCGAAATCAGCATAAACCGGATGCGGTGTACGCAAAACGGTATTACGACTCACACCACCCGGCAGCGTTTTTTGCGCGCGTTGGTAAAGCTCTGCGCTTTTAGATTTTATTTCAGAATCTTTCATGAAATCGGAATCAACTTTGCGCCGGTGCGTTCTGCCACATATTCGAAAGAAACTCCAGGGCTTAACTCGACAAGTTGAAAACCTTCAGCAGTAATGTCAATAACAGCAAGGTCGGTGTAAATCCGATTCACTACGCCAGGACCGGTGAGTGGGTATGTACAAGCTTCAATTAATTTTGGATCGCCCGTCTTGGTGCAATGCTGTGTAATCACATAAACCGATTTCACACCAGCAACAAGATCCATTGCGCCACCTACTGCAGGGATCGCATCAGGACCACCTGTTGACCAATTTGCCAAATCGCCGTTACTCGCGACCTGCAACGCACCAAGCACGCAAAGGTCGAGATGGCCACCGCGAATCATCGCGAAACTATCGGGGTGTTGAAAGTAACTCGCACCAGGAAGGGCCGTCACTTGCCGCTTGCCGGCATTAATCAACTCGGGCTCACCCGCGCCCTCTTCAGGAGAAGGTCCCATGCCAAGTAAACCATTTTCGGTGTGATAAATAAATTCACGACCGTCAGGTACAAACTGGGTAATCAGCTCAGGGATACCAATACCAAGATTCACATACGAGCCATCAGCGATATCCATGGCAACGCGCTGCGCCATCTCATCGCGTGAAAGGCCGATTACAGGTTTTGCGGATTTCATGGGTAAGTCACTCCTTCTGCAACGAGCACTGATTCGTGAGCAGGGTTAGGTACGACAACAACCCGCTTTACAAAGATGCCGGGCGTGACAATGACTTCGGGGTCAAGCTCGCCGGCTGCCACCATTTCACCCGTCTGCACAATGGTGATGGCTCCTGCCATTGCCATCGGCGGCGCAAAGTTGCGCGCGGTCTTGTTGTAGATGAGGTTGCCGTATGGATCAGCCTTCAAACTTTTAATCAACGAGAAGTCGGCTTTCAGGCCATATTCAAGCACATAGTCTTGGCCGTTAATCGTGCGACGCTCTTTGCCTTCTTCAAGAATAGTGCCCACGCAAGTCGCAGTGTAAAACGCCGGGATTCCGGCGCCACCGGCACGAATGCGCTCAGCCAAAGTACCTTGCGGCACCAACTCTAACTCGATTGCCCCACTGCGATAAAGCTCTGGGAACACCGTTGAGTTCATCGAACGCGGATACGAGCAAATCATTTTTGAGACTCGCCCCGCTTTAATCAAAGCGGCAAGGCCCACCTCGCCACTGCCGGTGTTGTTATTCACCACCGTCAAATTTGTTGCGCCCTGATCAATCAAGGCGTGAATCAATTCGATAGGACTACCCGCCTCCCCGAAGCCGCCGACCATCACCGTAGCGCCGTCAAAAATATCGGCAACGGCAACAGCTGTAGAAGAGACCTCTTTGTTAATCATGTCTTTAGACTGAGAAGCCTTCTGCTTCCTCTTTTACAACGCGGGTGTAATCAAACAACCCCGCCTCGTCAAAGAGGACGCGATCTTCGTAATCATCAAACCAAACCGCCTCTGGGTTACGCCCGACGATACAAACTTTACCCTTCAATGGTGCATCAGCAGCGTTACGCAGCAGTTTGAAAATCAACACGCCATTTTCGGCACCCGGCAAACCCGGTATCGGCTCGTCAGTCACTGCGACGACCTCGGTCTTACCCAAGTAATGCGTGATCGAAAGCCGCGCATGCGCTTCTACGCCAGACAAACCTTTTTGCGAATCATTTAAAATTTGCCAAGAAGTTTCAATCGGTATATTAAACGCCTTATAAGCCACAATATCGCGGCCACAGAAGAAGTAATGATTGTTGGCACCTACACGCTTCAAGGCACGCTGCATAATCCGCAACGCGTCAGGGTCGTCGTTAATGCCTTTAATCAGTGGTGACTGATTTTCAACGCATAACCAACCGCGTGACACCAAGTCCGACATCGCGCGCTCTGTATCAGGGTTCCATGCCAACACGCCCGACTCTTCTTCGACGTAATTACCGTCGTCGTCTTTCAGCAAAAACTCGTCGGGGTGATTGAAGTGCACCATAAACCGCAAGCCTACAGAAGGGTAGGTCTTGTGGAAATTGTCGAGCATCGCCATGAAGGTATCGTCGAAACGATTCGGGAAAAACGCGAGCTCTTTGGTGCCGACACGAATCGATTCAACACCTGCTTCAGCAAGTGCAGCGAACCATGCAGCAATTTTGGAGTTAGGCAAAACCATCGGGTCGCCGCCTGAAAGCAAAATCTCGCGCAATTTCTCGCGCCCTGTTTCAGGATGTCGTCCACCGTTTTCAGCAACGATGGTATTGTGCGCGTGAACGTAGCTCACGATCTCAGGGATTTGCGCCATACCCTTTTTCGCTACCGTACCGTCTTGGCGCTCAATTTCTTTGCGGCCAATAAGTTCTTCGCGATAGCAGAAACGACAATGCGCTGAGCAAGTCGATACCACATACATCAAACCCATCTCGTATTTGTGCAGCAAACCTTCGACCGGGCTGTAGTCCATTTGATTACCCGGATCTTCTGAACCCTCCATGTTATTGGTTTCAGTGGCGTCGGCTTTAACTAAGCGACGGATGGCCTCGCTCTTCCTTCCCATCTCGAAATAATGGCGCGTCATCTTGACGGGCATCCGCGCTTCGACATCGCGCTCGGTGCCTTTCAGCGACTTCAGGATGACGAGCTCGTCATCGGTATAAAAGCCGCGCATATTCTCAGGCATTTTTTCATCGAAAAAAGGGCGCAATCCGTTGATGCTTTCGCGGTCGTAGCGCGGGCTTTCAACGGTGTCGAGAAAGGCTTGCTCTCTCGCAGATGGAGTGTATTTGGAGTCGTTCATGGTTGGCTGTGCGTGTCTAACAAATTGTACAATCTTCAACTCTCATTGTATCTCTAGTTAAGGCATTTTTAGCATGATTGTTGGCTATGATTCCATTCGTAATCCCAAGAGACACGATTAGTCGTCGCTAAGATGTGCCTCGAGATCTTCAATCAAATCGCCTGCAGAGGCGTATCGCACCTCGCGATCTTTGGCCATCATCTTCTCTAGGAAGTAGTGTGCCAGCGGAGACACCCGCCCACCCTTCATTGCCGCGCCTTTCAGAGAATCAAGAACCTGCATGCGCAATAATTCTTGGTCGTCGGATGCGACGAAAGGCAGCTCGCCCAAGATTAAATGGTACAAAGTCACACCCAAAGAATAGATGTCGGCGCGGCCATCAAGATCGCTTTGTCCTTTAGCTTGCTCAGGTGCTAAGTATGCTGCGGTACCCATCGTTGTGCCTTCGCCATGTCCGCCGCTTAAACCCTCGCCGGCAAAGCCAAAGTCGATAAGACGCACATTGGACTCGCGATCAAGCATGATGTTTCCGGGTTTTAAATCGCGATGAATCACGCCGTGCTCGCGCATACCTTCAAGCGCCACGGCCACCTCACAAATAATGTTAAAGGCCTCGCTCTCAGAAAAATTGCGACCTTGGTCTAACCATTCAAGCAAGGTCTGACCCGCCACACGTTCCATTTCTAGAACCAAGGTGTGCATAAAACGAAACACGCGCAAGCCATTCACTACCTGGGGCACGGCCTCAAGCTCTCGCAGCAATTTTGCCTCTTTGGCAAATTGATTAGCCGCTACTTTATTGCGCGACAAATCAGGACGGAGTATTTTCAGCGCTACCCTCTCGAAGTCGCGGTCGCGTTTGGCCGCGTAAACTTCAGCGGTTCCGCCTTTGCCAAGCAGGCGCTCAATGGTGTAGCCAGGAATACGTGGCTCGCGCATGGCCCGCGTTTGTCGCAGATGGTTGATTTCGGCAGCAGTAAAGCTAGAAACAGCCGACAATCTGGCCTCAAAGTCTTGTTCGGCGCAGCCTTCAAGCACTTCCAGAGCCTGCTCACGGCTTAGAAAGCCACGAGAGGTGAGTAGAGCCAAGAATTGCTGGTCTTCGACGGAGGCAGAGCTGGACATTAGCTAATACTTTACATCGGCCGAAGATGAGTGCCATCTTGAGTTAAAAAAATCATTATTTGAAATTAAAGGCGCAGCGCTGAACAGCCGAAATATAGATGCCCAAGGGCACACACATCATGCAAAACTCATCACTCGTTTACAAATACTTCGATCTCATCGATGGCTTTATTCGCGTTCGCATAGCTGGCGCTGAAGGCAACATGCCCGAAATAGAAATGTCTACAAACAGCACTCCGTCGCGTCGCGACTACCGCCAATACGTAGTAAGTAATTTCGTTCTCGATCTCGATTCAGAAGTAATGCCAAAGGTACACGCTGTTTACCCAGAAGACACCATGGCTGCCGAAGACCTCCTCTACCAAATATGTGTAGATGTCAATCCTGGTCTTGAGATACATTCTATTTCACTGCCCGCTGCCGAAGACGAGGTCGCTGCCAGCGAGTCCGAGATGGAACGTTTTCGCGAACTAGCAAATGATTTGCAGGAGAATGTATTAGCAGAATTAGTCGGTCAAGATGATGCCGTAAACAAAATCTGCCGTAGCATCCGCAAGGCTGCTGTAGGTCTTAACGACCCCAATCGCCCAATCGGTAGTTTCTTATTGGTTGGACGCACCGGTACTGGCAAAACCGAATTGGCGAAATCAATCTCGCGGAACTTACTAGATGGTCGCAAATTGGTGCGTATTGATTGTTCTGAATACGCCTTGCCGCACGAGACTGCGAAATTGATTGGTGCCCCTCCTGGCTATGTTGGTCATAGCGAAGGCGGCATACTTACTTCTGAAATTGAAGAAAACCCACGCTCGGTGGTACTGTTCGACGAAATAGAGAAAGGGCATGACAACCTGCATAATATGTTGTTGCAAATTCTTGATGACGGCCGTCTAACCGACTCGAAAGGCACTACTGTAGATTTCAGCAACTGTTTAATATTGATGACCTCTAACGTAGGCACTGCGGACTACGCCGAAGCGACATCACGCTTAGGTTTTGATCAACCAGAGTCTTTAGCACAAACTGAGTTTGCCGACATCACCAAGCAAGCACTACGCGCCAAGTTTAAGCCAGAATTGCTTAACCGCCTTGATGGTGTGCTCACCTTCAGAGCTCTTGACCAAGAAGACTGCGAGAAAATCGCCGAACTGCACTTAAAAATGTTGCAGCAACGCATGCAGGGCGCGAAGATCAGTCTTAAATGGAGTAAGGCCCTATGTCGCGCTGTTGCAGCTGCTGGCTACAGCGAAGAATACGGTGCGCGTGAAGTGCGTCGTGCTATCGCCAATCTCATAGAAGAGCCTTTATCAAATGCCATTCTCGATGGCGAGATGCTGCGCGGCTCTGAAGTTAAAGCCGGCTGGAAGGCTGGCGAAGTAAACTTCAAAACTAAGCCTGCTGCTTAAGAAACAATTGGGCGCGGCATTATGCTGTGCCCATGCTAGTTTCCGTACTCCTTAGCCTTAGCTGTGTCGCTGGATTGCCGCAGCAAGATGTAGCACCAAAAGTTCTTGCCACCTTCGATGGCGGGCAAATTGAAGCGGATCGTTTCGATCGTCATCTAGGCGCCGACGCCCGCCATCAACAAAGTGGTGCTGAAGCTTTGGTGCATATTTTGCGTTTGCAAATTGTATCGATTGAAGCTGCCAATCTTGGTTTAGTAGCCGCTGATGAGAAAATAGACGAGCGCATTGCAATCGCTGTAGAGCAAATCGAAGCTGCTGGCATGAGCCTCGAAAAATTACTGGCTAGTCGAGAGCTCGGAATGCGAGAATTTCGCGAGCTTATCGGAGACTCCATCCTTCACGAGCAACTTGTACGCCATGATTTAAACCTAAGTATCTTCGCTGAAGTTTCACCACAACAGCTCGAGGAATGGTCCAACAACAAGTTGAATGAACTGCTTGAACTGTCGAAAGAAGCTCCTCCTGGCATGGCACTCGACGCACCGCCGTTCCGAGTAAGCGAACAAGAATTAGGACGCGTAATGCGCCGCACCATGTCAATAGAAGAGCTACAGGACCGCCTCGAACAAATGGTTTTAACGGTTGCTTTGCCAAAGTGGGCGGCTGACAACAAGGCAATACTAAGCGACGACATTCTTAACGACGAGATTGAGTGGCGACGTAAGCGCGTAAACGAAAACCCAGCTTATGGAGGAGCCAGCTATGAGGGCTTGCTCGAGGCTAAGGGCATGACGGTTGAATCCGTGCGTCAATCTGACGAGCTGCGTGTTGCTGGATACTTGCGTTTACTCTCGGAGCGGGTTATGCCGGACAGCTTTTTCGACGACCTTTCCGAAGAGCTTACTCAGCGTTACGACAACGAACATGGCGAAACGCGTAACGTCGGATGGATTCTGCTGCGCGCCGCCGACGAAAAAGAAAGCCCGCTCGATTTAGATTTCGATGAAGCCAAAGAAGAATTACTGGCGCTGCGCGACCGCATTAAGACAACAAAAGATTTTAGTGACTTGGCTTACGACTACTCAGAAGACGATCGTACTCGACGTCGCGGTGGCATGCTTGGATGGATCCATCATTACGAGAAAGGCGTCACCGCTGCCCTCGCAACGGCAGCCTTTTCAAAGGAAGGTACCGGCATCTATGGTCCGATTAAAATAGTTGACAACAATCCTTTGCAGCCATTGAGTGGCATGGCATTAATCTTGGTAAAAGACATCCGTCCGCGTCCATCAAAAGACGCATTTCAAGATGCCGTCCGTCGTGGCACACATCGCGATTTGCGCCAGAGTTTCCTTAGCAGTATTGCGCTAAAGAGCGTTTTTAAGCCTAGCAACTAAGCTTAAACTCTTCTTGAGTGTTGAAGCGTTGCTCTATTTCTGCAGCGCGTTGCTCGTATCCGTCACAGCCCATAAGCGCGAGCGCCGCTATTTTGCCTGCTTCGACTCCGGGTTGCACATAAGGATCGACTTGCATGATGCCACCGGCGTAGGCGGTGGCGATTTCCATGAACATGAAGTATTGCCCTAGATGGAATGCGTCAAGTGAACACAGCTCAATCACACAAACGGGACGACCCCTTTCCCGTAAGGCTACTTCAGTACCGCGTCGCTCTTGCTCCATTAATTCAGCGAGATTGCGGTTCTCGAGATGAGCGAAGGCTGGAGATTCAGCAAAGGCCTTATCAAGGGTGATCTCACGGCGAAACTTATTAAGCTTCAACATGGTGTAAACCTTGTCGTCTGGTCCTTCGACATAGAGTTGCGATTGCGAATGTTGATCCGTAGGCCCGACTGCCTTCAACGGAGTAGGCCCGACGTTGACTTCTTCGCCGGCTAAGTTGTGGCGCTTCCCCAGCGATTCAGCCCAAAGCTGGCAATACCAATCAGCAAGCAGTCGCAGACGGTGGGCATAGGCGAAATGAACGTGTTTATCTAAACCTTGCTCGAGATATAAAATGTGAACCAATGCATACCACAAAGCCGGGTCGTCTTCAGCGCTGCAGTTTTGCAAGTTGTCGGCGACTTTAGCTGCACCGGCCAACAAGGAGTCCGTATCAAGTCCAGCCATTTCGCTGGTGAATAAACCGACGGGTGACAACACCGAAAAGCGTCCACCAACGCCATCGGGTACCGGTAAAGTCGCGAACCCGAACGTATCGCAGATGCCACGGAAGTGACCGCCATTAGGATCGGTAGTAATCGTGAAATGCTTGGCACATTCCGTAGCGTCGTTATTGCACGCGGCTAACATCAGCGAGTAAGCCAGCATAAATTGCGATGATGTCTCAATGGTGCTGCCTGATTTAGAGATGACGTTGATGTGTGTCTTCGTCAGATCAACGGATTCAAAAAACTCGTCTAGCAAATCAGGGTCGACCGTATCAAGCACGAAGCACTTGGGTTGCCCGGGCTCAGGATTGGTCGTTTGGAAAATGGGCGCCAAAGCGCCGAGTATTGCTGAATTACCTAAAGCCGAGCCACCAATGCCAAGCACCACAAAGTTTTCGACATTCTGTTCACCTTTCACCTGCGTAGCACGGGCTCTACAGGCTTCTAGCAATTCTTTATTATGCCCTAGCTCACGCCATTTGGGGATATTTGCAAGGTGCTCGGCACGCGCCTCAGTTGCGCGCCCGAAGTGCGCCTGGACTTGCTCTATAGTAAGCCTAGAATCGTTACCAGCGGCGAAAAGTCCTGTCAGGTGTAGGTGAAGTGCCATTCTTTTGCTCGAAGACTACCACGAAGAGCTAAAGATTACATATAGTAATGACGATAATTAAGCAATAATCACACTCTGGACGGCGTCCAAAGCTGTGACTACATAAGAAAATTCATGAATTCCGGAAAATCCAACAGTCTCGCACTTGTGTTAGTGGCCATTTTTGTCATTGCCGCAGGTTACTTTGTTATGTCAGGTGGCTCTGAGCCTGTAAACAACCTTCCCGCTATTGAAGACACACCAGATGATACGCCTGTGATTAGCGCAGCCGAACAGCTCTCGTCTTTTGGGGACGCTGCGCCCGATAGCATCAATATCGCGCGCACATCTACAAATGCCAACAACAACGATATCGACGATATTTTCGCGGACAAAATCGGCGGCACTATTTCCGGCAAGGTCGTTGATGAAAACGGCAAATCGATTGTTGGTGCAACCGTTAGCCTGAATCAACGCTACAACGCTGGGGAGTTAATGCGGGGTTATCAAGCCGGCGCACGATTCCAGGCAACTAGCGATCGCAACGGCGAATTTATTTTCGCGGGACTCGCAGTCGGAATCAACATGAATATGTGGGTCCATCACGACGATTTCGCGCCAAAGCAAGGTGCGCCGTTTGCAGCCCTAGAAGACGAGAGTCAAACCCTACCGCCAACTATTTTGAGTGCAGGATACTCCGTCAGTGGCAAAGCCACCGACCGAGGCGGCAACCCGCTACAAGCGACTGTCGAATTAATGATGCAACCGAGTGATGCATTCCGCCAAGGCTCTACCGAAGAAATACTTGCCCAAGACATCGCATCCGGCCGTCACGTCACGGTCATGGCCGACGGCAACGGCGAATTTTACATCGATAAACTTGCTGAAGGATTCTGGATTTTGCGCGCAAGTTACGATGGCTTTGCGACTGCCGAAATTCGCCCAATCATGTTGCTAAATGGCAAAAATGCTGATCGTCAAAAAGTCATATTGCCTGAAGAATTCACCATTAGTGGGATTGTTCTTGATGAGCAACAAATGCCAATTGCTGATGCGAAAATCGGCGTCGCACGCACTTCACCACGCCCTACACTTACTGGTTCTGCTACGACTAACCAGCAAGGCGAGTTCACAGTGCGCGGGCTGCAAGAAGGAAGTTACGGCCTTTCTGCGCAAGCACCTGGTTACACCAACGGACGTGCGGGTCGCGTTAATGCTGGCGCTGCTAACGTGGAAGTAGTGATGCAGGTCATGGGCTCTGTGAGTGGGCGCGTAAGCGCTTCTACGGGTCAATCCATTAGCACCTTTCAGCTTGAAATTCTGCGGACGCGCCGCGGTAATCAGCAATATGGCTTGACTGGCCAGCGTTATCAATTTGACCAGACCGATGGTACTTTCGAGCTGCCCGATCTCGCTCCTGGTAGTTATATCTTGCTTGGTCGCGCCGACGGATATGCGCCGACTTACTCTTCTAGCTTTAGTGTCGGACGTACCAAAGTAGAAGGCATTGACATCTTGCTAGAAGCTGGTGGCGTCATCAAGGGTACCATCGTTGATGGAGCAGGACATCCTGTTTCTAGTGCAGTCATTAGCGTGCATGGCGAAGACTTTACCCTCGACTCAAACGACACTTTGTTCGGTTCGGCAATTGGTGACCCGAACAACATGCCACAAGTGAAAACGCGCAGTAACTCTAAAGGAGAGTTCACGCTTGATAACGTTGTCCCGGGTGCGCTTACTTTACAGGTTAAGCACAGTGAACATCTTGATGAATTAATAACATCTATGTCATCTTCTGGTACCACCACTAATTTGGGTCGCATTATCATATACCAAGGTGGTAGCGTTCATGGTGTGGCTAGCGACAAAAACGGTAACCGGCTTTCTGGCGGCACTGTGACGGTCACTACTCCAAACGGGTCGTTTTTCCATCGCACGATTACTCTCGATGCTAAAGGGCGTTACCGCATTTCTGGACTAGCTGCTGGCACATATAGCATTATTGTGGCTGCTGCAGAAAACGAGAACGTCTTCATGTTCCCTTCCGAGGCGGACAAGAAATCGATTTATGTGAATGTGGGGCAAGATTTAGAGCTCAACCTACAAACAAGCGAATAAATTACTGCACTGAAGAGCATTTGTGCGTATCCTGTGGCAACTTAAACACAAGGTACCCTAATGTTCATTACATCCATCATTCTTCTTGCTGCCCAAAGTGCAGCAGCTCCTGTTGCCCCTGCTAGTGATATTCGCGTTGCGGACCTACGAGCTCACATTAGTTTTTTAGCTAGCGAAGAGCTAGAAGGCCGAGAATCTGGTCGTGAAGGCGGCCAACTTGCTGCCAACTACGTAGAGTCCAATTTTCGACGTGTCGGCCTGAAGCCTCTAGCCAACCAAGACGGCGCTTATCAAATCGAATTCGAGATTAAGCGTCCTAATCTTACTTGCCGCAACGTGGTAGGTGTTCTTGCAGGTACTAACCCGGATTACGCTGATTCCTACATAGCTATTGGCGGTCATCACGACCACGCTGGAGTTGGCGGGCCAGGCGCAATGGGATTCCCCGGAGAAATCCACAATGGTGCTGACGACAATGCTTCTGGCACGTCTGGCGTCCTAGAGTTAGCCGAATACTACGCGGCCAACCCACTCGAGCATCCGATTATTTTCATGACCTTCTCAGCGGAAGAGCGTGGCCTACTCGGCTCGAAAGCTTTGGTGGACTCGAATGTTTTAGACAACGACAAGATTATGTTTATGATTAACCTCGACATGATCGGTCGCCTCGACGAAGACTACCTTTTCGTTGGCGGGCTTGGCACTGCGACCGAGTTGCACGATTTGCTTGACCCCGTCTTTGAAAAGTCTGACCTAGAGCTAGAGCTGAACGACAAAGGCGAAGCGCCTTCAGACAACACTTCTTTTTTTCACGGTGGTATTCCCGCACTCTTCTTCTTCACCAATGTACACGCCGATTATCACATGCCTGGCGACGATGCCGACAAGATAAACTACGAGGGTGAAGTACGTGTACTTAACTTAGTCAACGAAGTTATAAAAACTCTAGATAGCGCATCAAGTCTCGAGTTCGTCAAGTATGGCGGCATGGGCATGCCTGCCGACTTCGATACGCGTATGCGAGAGCATTATCGCCATATTGCGGAACGTAGGGTAATGAAGGGTAAACTTGGCATCCGTGCTGATGTAGCAGGCGAAATATTGACCCTTAGCAAAGTTACCGTCGACAGTGCCGCTAGCGAATCTGGATTGATGGTCGGTGACGTACTGCTACAGGTTAACGGTCGTGATATCACCAGCATGGAAACCTTGCGTCGTTCGCTTGCTGGTGGCTTGGTTGGCGAAGAAGTCAGCATGATTGTTACACGCGATGGTGTAAAGAAAACATTTAAGGCTACGCTTAAGTAGTGATTAGTTCGTTACTCCAGTCCAGCACCTCTGCTCCGTTTGCTGGCGCTGGAGAATTAGCTGCGATAGGCAGTGCCTTCGCCTGGAGTTTCGGCACAGTGTTTTACGCACTGGCCTTTAGAAGCATCTCGCCAGTTCAGGCGGCGTGGTTTAAAAATGTAATAGCGGGCTTACTACTCGGCATCTTATCGATAGCCTTTTTTAGTGGCGCGGTTCCTGTCGAAAACGTCGGATGGCTCACATTTTCTGGCTTCCTCGGTTTAGGCGTTGGCGACTGGCTGTACTTCCTAGCGATTGCACATATTGGCGTCAGCCGCACGGTCATCATCAGCCAGGCCGTACCAGCCTTTACTGCATTACTAGCATGGCCTCTTTTTGGAGAAAACTTGTCTGGCATGCAGATCTGTGGCATTGCGTTAGTTATTGGCGGCGGCGTGCTTGCTGAATCACGGCGCTTCACCCAAAAGAGATCGCGTGACCACTTCGATAAAATTGGTTTAATAGCCGCAATTACTTGTGCGGGGCTCTGGACGATTTCTAATTTGGCATTATCCAGAGGCATGGTCGATGTCGCACCGGTAGCTGGCGGCGCCATACGTTTTAGCGCCGGCTCACTTTTCTTTGCGGCGTGGTTCATTAAAGATGGCAATCTAGGCAGCAACGTTAAATTCCTCTTCAAATCCAGCACCTGGAAGCTGCTCGCCTTCCCCACTTTCACCGGTGCTGCACTCGGCATGTTCTTAAATGTCTCCGCATTCAAATGGGCATCCCCCGGTGTCGCAGCCTCGCTATGCTCGACCGTGCCTTTATTCGCTATCCCGTTGTCCGCATGGTTATTGCACGAAAAACCCGGCAAGCGCGGATGGACAGGCGCAGCAATTGTAATCATTGGTGCTTTACTAGTTGGCGGCGCAATCAAATATCCCTAAAATCAGTACATGGTTACTAGTTACTTTAACCGCTTGCTACTGATTGCCGCTGGCCTTGGCTTTGGTGCTTTCATTCACTCGGTTATTTTTTGGCAAGGTGCCTCGCTGCTGCGCGCCTTCGTCGTACATTTTGGCGGCGGCATGGTTGTTGCCGGGCCGATTGCGCTTTTCAGTTTGTGGTTTGCCAAAAACGCACGCTCAAACGGTCTGTTTTACGCTGGCTTTGTTTTAGGGTTAGCACCTTTAACCGCTATTGCACTTATCCCACTAGAGTTTGCCTTAGGCGTTGGGCTAGCGCTTAGCATCGCGTGCGTTATCAGAGGTGGCGGTAACAGCGCCAATACTGCCCCCACCTATGCCAAACTTAGTTGTGCCGTTTTCGGCATGCTTTTCATCGGCGGCTTATGGGTGGGTGGCGCAATAGGTCGGGTCGATCTCGTTCACGATTTACCCACGCGTAACGACGCTGCACCACAGTCGCCCGATGTGCTTCTCATCTCGATTGACACTTTGCGCGCCGACATGTTCCATGACCCACTAGCAGGCTCGGACTTAAAGACATTCAAAATGATGGCCGAGCGTGGTATTAGCGCGCCTTATGCCTTGTCCTCTAGCAGCCTTACTCTTCCAGCGCACATCTCGATGCTCAGCGGACTCGATAGCCTCGATCACGGCGTCCGCGATAATTTCGATCCAGTGCCAGATGGTTTGCCATGGCTATCAGAAGCATTCTTGAAAGCCGGATACCACACTGCGGGTGTCATCTCGAATGGTTTACTTTCGCGCGATATCGGCTTTGGCAGTGGCTTCGAAATTTACGATGACTCCGAGGTGCCCTTGCGTGGTGACATTCGACGTTTTGTCAGTAGCATTGCCGATAGCTCGTGGTTGGGCGCGGCCTTCCCGCAGTCTAAATTACTGAAGGCCCTCGACAAACCGCTATTCAGGGCATACCGCAGCCATCGCGGCAAAGGCGAACGTGGACGCGGTGCGCGCACTAACGAACATGCTCTAGGATTTGTTGACCAACTATTAGCGGAAGAGCGTCCGTATTTTTTCTTTCTGCACTACCTCGACCCGCATGATCCTTATGGCACCGTAGCGCCATTCGACATGCTACTTGAACCGCAGCCCGCAGATGCTGCTTTGATCGCCGTGGACCCGGCGCATGGCGTGATGGGAGAAACGGCAATCGAAATCGAACACGTTTTGCAAAACGGCAGCGACGCCGAGATAAACGTCGCGCATAAACAAATAGATTTTATGCGTCGCCGCTACGCCGAAGAAATCATGTTCAACGAGCAGTGCATTGCCGAAGTACTTGCAGCAATCGAAGCCAGTGGCCGCGAAACCATCGTTGTTTTGACTTCTGATCACGGCGACCATTTTGGCGAGCACAATTTGATGAAGCATGGTAACTCGCTATACCAAGAAAATATTCGGGTACCGTTTCTCATGTACGGTCCAGGCGTACCGCAAGGAGTACAAACTTCACAGCAGATTCAGTTAATCGACATCGCCCCGACATTACTTGAGTTGTGTAACATAGAAACCGAGCAAGAGTTTCGCGGTCTGAATATCGTTGATTTAGCGTCTGCCGAACAAAACGTCCAGCGTCAGCACATTACTATTGATGGTAACTTTTTCAGCATCGTTATCGGTGACAAAAAATATATTGCCCGTTGGGACGAAAAGTTCGGCGTCGTGCTTGGCGATGGTTTAGGCCTGTTTGATTTGTCAACCGACCCACACGAGCTCAATCCAAGTTCTGAGATACCGCTGC
>OCVR010001869.1_pt1 | contig 16469 bp, 14 predicted proteins | sample 1539091 | NCBI WGS metagenome assembly OCVR01 (sample SAMEA3355530, study PRJEB22509) | marine metagenome | biome: marine; feature: coastal ocean; material: water | place: USA | collected 2010-08-07 | depth 16 m | reverse complement strand
AGTAATATATATTTAAATTTAAAAAAATTCTAACAAAATATGAAACTTAACTTTCTAATAACACTTTTATTATGTTCAAACATTACATTTGCAAATGATTTGAATATTTCTACAACTTCAGGCATTTCTTCAGGCTTTCAAATAAATAGAGTTAATAATTGGGATGATATTCCATATGCACAGCCTCCAGTTGGTGATTTAAGATGGAAGGCTCCCCAAGAAATTTTTAGTAACGAATTAATTGTGCCCAGGGTTGATAATTTTTGTGTGCAAAAACCAAGTGGAATGGGCGGATCAGAGTTTGATGGAGATGAATTTTTTTCAGGCTCTGAAGATTGTTTATATCTTGATATAAAAGCACCTAAAAACAAGTCTAATGGCCTATTACCTGTTATGTTTTGGATTCATGGTGGAGGAAACACTTCTGGACTTAAGGATACTTATGATTTTTCTAAAATGGTCAGAAAACATAATGTAATAGTCGTAACAATTAATTATAGATTAGGACCTTTTGGTTGGTTTACTCATCCCTCAATACAAGGCTTACAGGATAGTGACGATAAATCTTCGAATTTTGGAACATTAGACATCATTGCTGCTTTAGAGTGGGTTAAATCAAATATATCTTTATTTGGTGGCGATCCAGACAATGTCACTATATTTGGGGAGTCTGCTGGCGGCCATAATGTGCTAAGTTTACTTGTATCTAAAAAGGCAAAAGGACTTTTTCATAAAGCAATTAGTCAATCTGGTTACACTACATCAATATCACCAGAAAAAGCTTATAGCCAAAGCAAATCCTCTGCAACGTCTGAGCATACAAGTTGGAAAATTGTAAATAAGGTTTTAGATAAAGCTGGGCTTAAATCCCAAAATGATTTATCTAATACAGAAACTAGAAAAATACTTAAAGAATTAGACGCTAGAGATTTCTTCATAAATTATTCAGATAGACCGTCATATCAAGAAATCCCTTTATTAACTAGTGATGGTATTGTAATTCCAATGGATGGTTTAAAAAACTCTCTTTCAAACAAAAAGCATGTCAATATTGTCCCAACAATAGCTGGCTCAAATAAAGATGAGGTCAAATTGTGGCTTGCCTCTGCTGAATATTTTGTTGGACTTGAGTATTCTTTCTTTGGCTCTTTATTGGGCGTTCCCCGAGTTGGATTAAAAGATGAGGCGGCATTCGAATTATTTAATAGTTACAGAAGCAGGGCCTGGAAATTAAGAGGAGTGGATAACCCTTTAAGGAGTTTAGCTTCTGCAGGAAATAATGATCTCTATGCATATAGATATGACTGGGATGATCATAGAAAATGGCCTGTAGCAAATTTTAAAAAATTAATTGGAGCAGCTCATGCTACCGAAATTCCTTTATTAACAGGAAATAATAAGCTAGTTGGTGATTATGGGTTTTTAATTTATCCAAAAGGCCCTTCAAAACACTTCCTATCAAAAAATATGATGAATTTTTGGGCAAACTTTGCAAAGACCGCTAAGCCTGGTATATCTTCAAATAAACAAGAATGGACTAAATTCGATGGATTGAATGAGATAGAGTCCAATTTTATGGTCCTTGATAACAGGGCGAATTTAAAAATGGATAAAGATAAAAATTCCTTTAAATCTCTTGTTAATGATTTGTATTATGAAATGGACATTACTGATTTAGAAAAATGTGTAGTTCTTCTTCAAATGCTCACCTTTGTAGGTGATGATTTGTATGATGATTACGTTAATTTTTATCCTGGACAATGTAACAGAGGTGATGCGGAGAATTTTTTGCGAGCTAATGCTAGCTTTATAGATTATTAAATATACCTTTAATTTCTAGCCTTATCTTTTAATTTAAGAACCTCGATATCTTTAATTCTAATTAAATCAGCTATTCTTCTTATAAGGCGCTCCTCATCAACATCCAACTGAGAGTCAGCAAAAGCGACATCCCAAAGAAAACTTATTAATGATAGTTTTTCTTCTTTACTAAAATCATTATTTATATCTGCAATAAACTCATGAAAAGATACGCTATCCTTACTGTAGGTTTCAATGATTGAAAATATTTCTTCATCAGTTTTATTTACTTTCTTTGATATTTTTTTTATCTCTTCAATCAAAAGATTGAGCTCTAAATCAGAAATATCACCATCAGATCGAGCAATCTCATAAGCAAGGACAGCGCCAATAAGCTCTATTTCAAATTCAGGATTTTTTTGAATATCTTGTGTTACTTTTTTCTTTTTAAATATATTAAGCATTTTTATTTAGTTGGGTTCTTGTAATTACATAATAACAAAGAGAGAAGATAACAAAAATTAAAAATGATATATATTCTTGAGCAATAAAATATTTTTGCAAAAATAATCCAAATAAACATAAAAGAGTTGAAGCAAAGATATAGCAGACAAGCGTTTGGCTTGAGGACAAGCCTTTATCAAGTAACATATGGTGGAGATGATCTCTTCCTGGTCTAAATGGCATCACTCCTTTAATTATTCTGGACGTCATAACACTAATACAGTCCAGTACTGGGATAGCAACAAACCATAAAGCTGTTACTGGATTTATGACAACTCCAGCAGGAGCATAGCCTTGACTATAAAATATGCAGGCAACTGCAATACAAAAACCTATTAGATTCGATCCCGTATCACCCAAAAATACTCTTCGTTTTTTTCCAAGGTAACCAAGGTTATATAAAAGAAATCCTATAATACTTCCAATAAGCAAAAGGGATCCTGGATGATAGGACCCTAAAAGCAATAGAAATGAAAGAGGTACAAGACCAAGCATTGCGCACATGCCATTAAGACCATCACTCATATTAAAAGCATTCATAAGACCAACAATACAAAAGACTGTAAAGATAGTTGAAGCAGACCCTAAAAGTATTGAACCATCACCCAGAAGGTTACCAACACTCAACAATGACTCACCGCTAAAAACAACAAATATATATGCAATAACAGCCTGAAATGCCAATCTATAGGATGCTCTAAGACCAAATAGATCATCAAACAACATTATAGCTATTATCAAAGCTCCACATATTAATGCTGAGAGAGTAACAGTATCAATAATAATATTATTAGAACTTACAAGACTGGTTAATAGCACCTTCTCAACATTGGATTCATCCAATTCAACTTTTGAAACCTCCCCATTATCATAGTTATAAATTTGAGTTTCTCCTGAAGCTAGCGTAACCAAAAAATTACCATCACTAGTTGGCTCAACTTTTATTTGGGTCGGGACTTGATTGTCAGTTTCTATGTCAATAGATACAGATTGAGATTGAGTATCTTTTTCTATAGAAAGATCATATTCGATATCATCAACCTGATATTTCCTTGTTAAAGTTTCTCCAAGGATTTCAGAATTTTTAAATAAGCCTTTATTAGAGTATTGAGTATCAATATTAATATCAGTAAGACCGCTCAATAATAAGGCAGATACCAATATACCAACATATATTGAAATCCCTCCAGTGAGAGGGGTAGCCCTATCATGAAATTTTCTACTTTTTTCAGGTATATCAATTAAGATATTATTAGTTTTTGCAATATTTCTAAAAAAACCATTGAAAGTAATCGAGGCAAAAATACTGAAAAATAATATTGAAAGATTTGCGCTGGTTAACATTTGTTTCCCTATTGAGAATATAAATATATTATAAGGTAAATAATTTAAGAAACTATGTTTACAAATAAATCATTTATAAATCTTGATAAGTCTTTGTTTATCTTTTTAGAAAAATATACTGGTTACCTAAAAATTAATTATTTAAATAACATATGAATTTATCAGACCTACATCAACAAATAGAAATCGCAAAAAATGCAGCCAAAGAAGCTGGCAAAGTTCTTTTACATAAAAAAGATAGTTTAAATCAATCAATATTTTCGTCGGATAAAGATATTAAATTGAAGGCCGATATAGAGGCCGAGAATATAATCAAATCAATCCTTGAAAAGGAATCATCTTTCCCTATTCTGGCTGAGGAGAGTGGTAAGTCTAAAGAGCATTTGGATGAGACTTTTTGGGTTGTTGACCCTCTTGATGGGACTGCAAATTATGCAAGAGATATTCCTCTTTGTTGTGTATCCATAGCTCTAATGCACAAAATGAATCCTGTCCTTGGTGTTATATATGATTTTAATAATAATGATCTCTATGAGGGTCATTTGGATGGAGAGGCTAAATTAAACGAAATGGCTATTAAAGTATCTGGCACAACCCTCCCCAGTGAAGGTATCTTAGTTACTGGTCTTCCAAACAACACAGACTACTCTGACCAAGCGTTACTAGGAATGGTTAAAGATTTTCAAAAATGGAGAAAAGTTAGAATGATAGGATCTGCAGCTATAGCATCATGCTATGTTGCTTCTGCAAAAGCTGATGTATATAAAGAGTTTGGAACATATATATGGGATGTTGCTGCAGGAGCTGCGATAGTCAATGCTTCAGGTGGAAGAGCTGAGATTACAAATCAAAGAGATAACTTTCAGGTAGATGTTCATTTTTCCAATTCTTATATCCTGGATTAGTATATGAAAAGTATTATTTGGTTTAGAAATGACCTTAGGTTAGATGATAATCCTTCCTTGCGTGAGGCATGTAAAAATTCATCAGAATTACATGCAATTTTTTTGTATTCCTATGATCAGTTAGAAAAACATAACGAGGCGAACGTTAAAATAGATTTCCTAATAAAAAGCCTTCAATCTCTTAATGTTAGCCTTCAAAAACTTAATATCCCATTAACGATTGTTAACAGCGAAGGGTTTGAACAAGATCCTGATATTATCCTAAACCTTGCCAAAGAAAGAAATGTAGAAAAAGTTTTTATCAACAAACAGTTTGGTAACGATGAGCAAAATAGGGATAAAAGAGCTCGAGAGTTGCTGAATGCTGCAAACATTAAAACTGAATTTTTTAATGATCAGATAGTATATGAAGCTGGTTCAATAAGAACTGGTCAAGATAATCCATATTCAGTTTTCACTCCGTTTAAAAGAAAGTGGGTTGAAAGTTTTGATATGGAATTTTTAGATATTGACTATCACTATGCTCCACAAAAAAATATTGATTTGAAGTCTAATTTAGATAGTTTTGATTTTAAGCATGAAATAAAACATAAGGTTGATATGTCACTTTGGCCAGCGGGAGAAGAGCACGCATTAAATAGACTAGTAGATTTTTTAGAAAACAGAGCTGTTAACTACTCAAAAGATAGAAATGATCCTATCAAAGATGGTACCAGTAGAATGTCTCCATACTTGGCATTGGGAGTTATTTCATCAAAAAGGTGCATTCTTGAGGGCCTAAAATTAAATAATTTTGAATTCAATTCAGGCAATAGCGGAATTACTAAATGGATTGACGAAATTGTTTGGAGAGAGTTTTATAGAAATATTATGTTTTCTTTTCCAAAAGTTGGCCGCAATCAACCATTTCAAGATTTTTCTAAATCTATACAGTGGAGGTTTGAAGAGACAGAGCTTCATGCATGGAAAACTGGTATGACGGGCTTTCCTATTATTGATGCAGCAATGAGGCAATTACTCCATGAGGGATGGATGCATAATAGATTAAGGATGGTGGTAGCAATGTTCTTCACAAAGAATATGCTTCATGACTGGAGACTGGGTGAGGCGTACTTTATGCAAAACCTTATAGATGGTGATTTTTCATCTAATAATGGTGGGTGGCAGTGGAGCAGTTCAACTGGAACGGATGCGGCACCTTATTTTAGAATTTTTAACCCCATCACTCAGTCAACAAATTTTGATAAAGAAGGATTATTTATCAAAAAATATGTTCCTGAATTAAAGGATCTAGATAAATCAGTCATTCATGATCCTCCAAAAGAACATAGAAAGTATTGTGGTTATCCTGATCAAATATTGGATCTAAAGACATCTCGATTAAGAGCTATAGATGCTTTTAAAGCAGCAAAAAGTTAATAAATTTTCTTATAGTTAACAATTTTTTTCTTCTGTATACTTTATGCACAACTTAAGTATTTAGACGAGGTTATTATGAGTAGTTTTCTTACGGATTTAGAGATTGCTAATCAGGCAAATAAAAAACATATTAATGATATTGCAAAACAAATTGATGTTCCTGAAGAAGCGCTAATTGTTTATGGAAATGATAAAGCAAAGATTAATTATGATTTTTTAGATAAGTGTAAAAATAAAAAAGATGGCAAGTTAATTTTAGTAACTGCAATTTCTCCAACACCAGCTGGAGAGGGAAAGACAACAACAAGTGTAGGTTTGGTAGATGGGCTTTGCCATAATGGAAAAAAGGCCATGATTTGCTTGAGAGAACCTAGTCTTGGACCATGTTTTGGCATGAAAGGAGGAGCAGCAGGTGGTGGCTATGCTCAAGTAGTTCCAATGACAGATATAAACCTTCATTTCACAGGCGACTTTCACGCAATTGGCGCAGCGCATAATTTATTATCAGCACTAATAGATAATCATATTCATTGGGAAAATGATTTAAATATTGATCCTAGAAGAATTACTTGGAAAAGGGTTGTTGATATGAATGATAGATCATTGAGAGATATCACTTGCGGTTTGGGTGGAACAGGTAATGGCATTCCACGCCAGAGTGGCTTTGATATCACAGTTGCATCAGAGATTATGGCCGTTTTTTGTTTAGCTAGTGACTTAGAGGATTTAGAGAATAGAATTGGTAATATTGTATTTGCCTATACTAGAAAACTTGAACCGGTAAGAGTTCACCAATTAAAAGCGCAGGGAGCACTTACAGCCTTGCTAAGAGATGCATTTCAACCCAACTTGGTCCAAACATTGGAAAATAATCCAGCCCTTATGCATGGTGGTCCATTCGCAAATATTGCGCATGGCTGCAACTCAGTTATTGCTACAAAGACAGCATTAAAACTTGCTGATTATGTTGTTACAGAAGCTGGTTTTGGTGCGGATTTGGGAGCAGAAAAATTCTTTGATATTAAATGCCGTAAAGCAGGACTTTCTCCTGATGCAGTTGTACTAGTAGCTACTACCAAGGCGCTAAAAATGCATGGTGGTGTTAAAAAAGAAGACCTGAAAGAAGAGAATATCGATGCGGTAAAAGAAGGGTGTAAAAATTTAGCCAAACATATAAGAAATATTGGGCATTTTGGTGTTCCAGTTACAGTTGCAATAAATGAATTTTATACAGATACAGAAAACGAGCATCAGGCAATAATTGATTTTTGTAAAAATCTAAATGTTGTTTGTAAGATTTCCTCTCATTGGGAAAATGGTGGTGCTGGTGCTTCTGATCTTGCAACTCATGTTGCTGATTTAGTAGATTCTAGTGAATCATCTTTTAGAACTTTATATGATGATGAAATGTCTTTGTGGGACAAGACAAGACATATAGCCAGAACCATTTATGGTGCAGAAGATATACTTGCTGATAAGCGCGTAAGAGATAAATTTGCTCAGTTTGAAAAAGAAGGATTTGGAAACTACCCCATTTGTATGGCAAAAACTCAGTATAGTTTTTCAACAGACCCACTTTTAATGGGAGCTCCAACTGGGCATGATGTCCCTATTAGGGAAGTTAGGTTGTGTTCAGGTGCTGAGTTTATAGTAGTAGTCTGCGGTGCAATTATGACTATGCCAGGATTACCAAGAAAGCCTGCATCTGAGGCTATTGGCGTAGATAAAGATAAAAATATTGAAGGACTATTTTAAAAATCTAAATAGTTTACATATATCAATTTGTGTATAATTTGGTTCAACATTCACAAGGAAAAATAAATGAAAGATAAATTAAAGTTTTATATTAATGGTCAATGGGTTGAATCTGAATCTAATGAAAAGATTGAGGTTATAAATCCAGCCAATGAAACTATTGTTGGGCATGTAACTGCAGGAACAAAAGAGGATATTGATAGTGCTGTTAAGGCAGCAGCAAATGCATTTAAAACTTATCAATTTTCATCTAAGGATGAACGAATAGAGTTACTCAATAATGTAATAGCCGAGTATGAAAATAGATATCAAGATTTTGTAGATACTATCACTGAAGAAATGGGTGCACCTTTGTGGCTATCATCTAAAGCCCAAGCATCAACAGGAATCAAAAATTTAAATGAAACTTTGGATGCTCTTAAAGAGTATGAGTTTGAAAAAGAAGAGGGCGATTATATTTTAATGAAAGAGCCAATTGGAGTTGTAGGAATGATCACTCCATGGAATTGGCCAATGAATCAGATTACTACAAAGGTCTCTGCAGCATTAGCAGCAGGTTGCACTATGGTATTAAAACCAAGTGAAATATCACCATATTGTGCGATGCTTCTTGCTGAAGTTTTCGATACCGCTGGCGTTCCGGCTGGAATCTTTAATGTTGTTAATGGCTATGGTCCAACTGTAGGAGCTGCATTATCTGAGCACAAAGATGTAGATATGATGTCATTTACTGGTTCTACAAGAGCTGGTATTGCTGTTGCACAGGCTTCAGCTACAACTGTAAAACGTGTTCATCAGGAGCTTGGCGGCAAGTCTTCAAATATTATTTTAGATGATGTTGCTGATCTTGAAAGATCAATCAAAGGCGGAGCAGGACATTGTTTTTTAAATTCAGGACAGTCATGTAACGCACCAACAAAAATGCTAGTTTCATCAACAAACTATGACAAAGCTGTTGAGGTTGCAGGTGCAACAGCAGAAAGTACAACTGTTGGTGATCCTCATGGAGAATTTAGAATGGGGCCAATAGCAAACAAAGCTCAGTATGAGAAAGTACTAAGAATGATAGAGATTGGAATAGAAGAAGGTGCAACATTGGTTGCTGGTGGCACTGAAAGACCAGATGGCTATGACAGTGGTTATTATGTAAAACCAACAGTATTTGCTAACGTTACTCCAGATATGACTATTGCTAAAGAAGAAATCTTTGGACCAGTCCTTTCTATAATTAAATATGAAACAGAAGAAGAGGCAATACAAATTGCCAATGATACAGAGTATGGTTTAGCGGGATATATCCAAGGTGAACCAAGCCATGCACATGAAGTTGCAAAAAAGATAAGAGCTGGCCAAATTATTATTAATGGCGGAGCAAGAGGAACTGGCGCACCATTTGGAGGTTATAAAGCCTCTGGAAATGGAAGAGAGCATGGTCTTCACGGCTTAGAAGAATGTTTAGAAACTAAGGCTGTTATAGCTCCAGGCGCTTAATCTAGTAAGTCAGGTTCTTTTTTAATTATCATATCAAATGCTGGTTGGTAGCTTGCCCAAGCTGCCACATCATTTGCTATAAAGTTTCTTGTTTTTACTGCAGTATCGTGAGGAATAATTACAGGATTTCCTGCAGCCTCTGCCATTAGCTGAGCCTGACAACACCTTTCCATAGACATGTAAAACCATAGAGCGATATCAACTGAAGGGCCAGTAGTTAAAATCCCATGATTCTGAAGGATAATCACTTTCTTATCACCAAGAGCTTTCGCTATTTCATCACCTTCATCAACTTCTTCTACAACACCTGAAAAGTCTTTATACATTCCTTGGGTTTCATAAAAGGCACAAGCATCTTGAGAAATTGGATCTAAAGGCTTTCCTAAGGTTGAAAAGGTTCTTCCATAAATAGAATGAGAATGAGCAGCAGCATTAACATCTGGTCTTGCAGCATGAAGCCTTGAATGAATAGCAAAGGCAGCAACATTTACGTCTTTATCACCTTGAACAACCTTCCCATCATGATTTACAAGTATTAAATCTGAGACAGATATTTGAGAGAAATGGACTCCTAGTGGATTTACCCAAAAATGATCAGAAAATTCTGGATCTCTTAGTGTGATATGACCCGCAACACCTTCATTAAAACCAAAATAAGCAAACATTCTAAATCCAGCTGCTAATTTCTCTAATTGATTTCTTCTTAGCTCTGCAACATTTGCAAATTCAGTCATTTCTAGGCCTTTACCTTTAAGCGGAAGCCTGCCGTCAGTGATATCTATTTTTATTGGTGAAACATTTGTCATTCTATATCCCTCTATGCATGTTTGAATGTTAAAATAGCTTACCAAAAAAAAGGATTATTATGAAATTTAGAATTGAAAAAGATAGTCTCGGTGAAGTAAAAGTACCGCAAAAGGCTTTATGGGGAGCTCAAACGCAAAGAGCTTTAGATAACTTTACTATTAGTGGAATAAAGTTTGCTTTTCCTTTTGGACGATCTTTTATAGAGGCACTAGGAATAATTAAATATTCAGCAGCCTCTGCTAACAACAAACTAAAACTGTTACCTGCCAATAAAACAAAAGCTATTAAGGATGCATCGAAAGAAGTACTTGATGGTTTGTATGATGATTCATTTCCATTAGACGTATTTCAAACAGGCTCTGGAACGAGCACCAACATGAATGCTAATGAAGTAATTGCAAATGTTGCTTCAAAAAAATCTAAGTTAAAAATTGATGCAAATGATGACGTCAATATGAGCCAAAGCTCTAATGATGTTATTCCAACTGCAATATGTGTAAGTGCGCTCATAGACATGCATAGACTTTTACTACCAAACCTAGATCTTTTAATTAAAGTCATAGACTCAAAAATGAAAGAAGTTAAGGGGAACGTTAAAACTGGTAGAACGCATTTAATGGACGCTATGCCGATAGATTTTTCTCAAGAACTCTCTGGATGGAAGGCTCAGCTTGAATCAAATAAAAAATCTCTTGTTCTAGCAACCCAAAGAATGAATGACCTACCGCAAGGCGGGACAGCTATAGGTACAGGCATTAATACTCATAAAGATTTTTCTAAAACTTTTTGTGCTGAGGTTAACAAGCTAGCTAAATTCAAAACAAAACCAGCTAAAAACTTTTTTCAAGGTCTTAGCTCTGTAGATAATGCAGTTGAGCTATCTTCAGCTTTAAAAAATTTAAGTATTATTTTAATGAAAATTTCTAATGATCTTAGATGGATGAATAGTGGACCTCTAACTGGTTTAGGTGAAATAGAGCTTGAGGCTCTTCAACCAGGAAGTAGTATTATGCCCGGCAAAGTAAATCCAGTTATCCCTGAGGCTGTTGCAATGGCCTGCGCTGATGTCATTGGTAATGATGTGACTGTTACTTTAGCTGGACAGAGCGGTAATTTTCAACTTAATGTAATGCTACCTGTTGTGGCATATAACTTATTAAAAAGTATTAACTTGTTAGGAAATGCAATGCCGCTTCTGGCAAATAAGTCTATAAAGACGTTCAAGATTAATTCTAAAAATATTAATGAATCATTATCTAAGAATCCTATCTTAGTTACAGCACTCAATAGAATAATTGGTTATAGCAAAGCTGCAGCAGTTGCAAAAAAAGCTTATAAAGAAGGCAAATCAATTGTAGATGTTGCCCATGAGGAAACAGGCATTAGTAAAGCAGAGCTTGAAAAATTACTAGATCCTGCAAAGCTAACAAAAGGCGGGATTAGTGGCTAGCTTAAAATCTCAGTCGTGCGAAGCTTGTCAAATTGGAGCACCAAAAGTATCTGAAAATGAGATCGATAATCTTTTATTAGAGATTGAAGAATGGACTTTGATTCAGGAGCCTATCAAAAAGCTGCAAAAAGTTTTTAACTTTAAGAATTATAAAGACTCACTCAATTTCTCTAATAAGATAGCCAAATTAGCTGATGAAGAAGATCATCACCCTCAAATTATTTTAGAATGGGGAAAGGTTACAGTGATCTGGTGGTCGCATAAAATTGAAGGACTGCATCACAACGATTTTATTTGTGCAGCAAAAACAGACCAATTATTTTAAATAAGATTAAATTATGAAACAAAATGAAAAACCACACCAATCTTTAGCCTGGGCAGCCACAGCAATTTTAATTGTTGCAGCCTCTCTAGCGAGTTTTGTTCCTGAACTTGAGTACCATCATTGGGCATTTATTTCAGCCAATACATTATGGGTAATTGTGGGTATATTATGGAAAGAACAGACAGTAATAGTTCTTAACGCTGGCCTGACTGCAATCTACATTTTAGGCTTAATTTTTTAAAACATTATTGTTTAAATAATTCTAGATTTTTTTTTCCTTCAAGTTTTGCTATAATCTCGCATGGACAAGGTAAAATCAAAAGCATTAACGTTTGACGATGTTCTCTTATCACCTAGGTATAGTGACTTTATTCCTAGCGAGGCATCAACAGAAACAAAACTAACAAGAAACATATCTATCAAGATGCCTCTTATTTCAGCGGCCATGGATACTGTTACAGAATCCCGCATGGCTATAGCTCTTGCAGAAGCAGGTGGAATTGGGATCATTCATAAAAATAACTCTATAGAAGAGCAAATTGCTCATGTAAGAAGTGTTAAAAAATATGAAAGTGGAGTTGTAAGGGATCCCATTACAATCGAATCTGATAAAACAATTGCAGAATTAAAACAGCTAACAGACGAGCTTAATATTTCTGGAATGCCTGTTGTGGATGGAAAGGATCTTAAAGGAATTGTTACCAGTAGAGATTTTAGATATGCAGATGATATGCAAGCACCTGTCTCATCTATCATGACTACATTCGAGAAGTTAATAACGGTCCGAGAAGGAACATCTCAAGATGTGGTTAAAAAACTGATGTATGAAAATAGAATAGAAAAGATTCTAGTTATTGATGATAACAAATCCTTGAGTGGGCTTGTTACGATGAAAGATATTGAAAAATCAGCCGAACATCCCAATGCTACTAAGGATGAGTCTGGAAGATTAAAAGTTGGAGCTGCCTTAGGAACCGGCTCTGATACTCTTGAAAGAGCGAAGGGCTTAAATGATGTTGGAGTGGATCTTTTTGTTATTGATAGTGCTCATGGCCACTCAAAAAATGTAATCGAAACTATTAAAATGATTAAAAGTGAGTTTCCAGATATTGATGTCATTGGCGGGAATATTGCTACTGCTGAAGCAGCAGTTGAGCTAGCAAAAGCTGGCGTTGATGCAGTCAAGGTTGGAATGGGTCCTGGTTCTATTTGTACAACACGTATTATTGCAGGAATTGGTATTCCACAAATAACAGCAATTTTAAGTATTAAAGAAGCTTTAAATGGAAGAGACATAGGTATTATTGCAGACGGTGGAATAAGATTCTCTGGTGATATTGCTAAAGCAATAGCAGCAGGCGCTGACTCAGTTATGTTAGGAAGTTTATTTGCCGGAACAGAAGAAGCTCCAGGCAAGGTTGAGTTATTCCAAGGCAGAAGTTTTAAAACATATAGAGGCATGGGGTCGATAGGAGCTATGACAGAAAGAGAAGATGCTAATAGGTATTTTCAAGAAGATGTTGCTTCAGATAAATTTGTGCCAGAAGGCATTGAAGGAAGAGTCCCATATAAAGGTCTTGTGATTAATGTTATTGATCAATTAATAGGCGGAGTGAGACAAAGCATGGGCTATGTTGGTTGCAGGACTATTGAAGAAATGCAAAGAGATAGCCAATTTGTAGAAATAACTAATGCAGGCATGACAGAAAGTCATGTGCATGATGTAATGATTACAAAAGAAGCACCAAATTATCAAAGAAGTTAAATCTTAAAAATATAGTGACACATTTAGGCACCGCAAAAAAAGAAATTGATACTATATTGGTATTAGATTTTGGCTCTCAATATACCCAACTCATTGCAAGAAGAATTAGAGAAAGTAATGTCTATTCTGAGATATTACCTTGGGATATCAAAGAAGAAAAAATTCGTTCTATAAATCCAAAAGGGATTATTTTATCTGGCGGTCCAGATTCAGTTACCAATAGCTATACTCCAAGAATTCCTCAAATCGTATTTGATTTAGAAATCCCTATCTTAGGAATTTGCTATGGTATGCAAACTTTAGCTGAACAAATGGGGGGTCAGGTAATATCTGCTGACCATAAAGAGTTTGGTCATTCAGAGCTTCAAATTACTAAAGACTGTGTTCTTTTTGATGGATTACAAAAGAACCTAAATGTTTGGATGAGTCATGGCGATCAAGTTCAAGACCTGCCAGATGATTTTGAATTGGTTGCATCGACTGCAACAGCGCCTATTGCAGTTATGCAGCATGAATCCAAGCCTATATTTGCACTCCAGTTTCATCCAGAGGTAACGCATACAGAAGATGGGCAAAATGTTTTAGATAATTACTTGTTTAAAGTTTGTAAAGCACAAAAAGACTGGAAAATGGATGATTTAATCGCCCAAAGAATTGAGGAAATCAAAAATCAAGTTCAAGATAACAAAGTCCTTTTAGGTCTATCAGGTGGTGTTGATTCTTCTGTAACAGCTGCATTATTACATCAAGCAATTGGCAATAAACTGGTTTGTGTCTTTGTAGACAATGGCCTTTTAAGAAAAGGCGAAGCAGAAGAGGTGATGAATACATTTAAAGAGAATATGAGTCTTAATGTAATTAAATCTGATAGCGAAGAAGTCTTTTTAAGGCATTTAAAGGGAGTAACTGATCCAGAGCAAAAGAGAAAAATAATTGGAAGGACCTTTATAGACGTATTTGATTCTGAGGCTACTAAAATAAAAAATATTCATTTCTTAGCTCAGGGCACTATCTACCCCGATGTTATTGAGTCCTCAGGCTCTGAATCTAAAGAAGCAAGAGTTATTAAATCTCACCACAATGTTGGCGGCCTTCCAGATGAAATGGAAATGGATCTAGTCGAGCCTTTAAGAGATCTATTTAAAGATGAGGTTAGAAGAATGGGAGTTGAGCTTGGTCTTTCTGCTGAAATGCTTAATAGGCATCCTTTCCCTGGTCCTGGATTGGGTGTACGAATACTCGGAGAGGTTACTAAAGAAAAAACTAATGTTCTCAAAGAGGCTGACCATATTTTTATTCAAGAATTAATAAAAGCAGACCTCTATAACAAGGTTAGCCAAGCATTTGCTGTCTATTTACCAATCAAGTCTGTTGGAGTTGTTGGTGATGAGAGAAGATATGCAGAAGTCATTGGCCTTCGAGCTGTGGAAACAGTGGACTTCATGACTGCTCGTTGGGCACATTTACCATATGAGTTCCTTGAGCATGTCTCTAATCGGATCGTAAATGAAATAGAGGAAGTCAGTAGGGTGGTTTATGATATTTCAAGCAAACCCCCAGCCACTATTGAGTGGGAGTAATAACACGCCCTACAACCCCCATTCCTACGCTGTTTCCCTTGTTGTAAAGACGCATTCCTTCGTCTTTGTTGTAAACATTGTTGTAAAGTTCTGCTACTATTACACTTCATAAGTGTATCAAGTATGTAATACAACTTACTTGAAGATGGTGCCTTCCTTTTGCTTGTTCGGGCAGCATTATCTTTCCTTGATTTTGCTCATTACGAAAACAGGGTTAAGCCTGAAGTGCGCCATGGCTTTTTAACACTTCGATAAAAGTATCTGGCTCAGGTCTTACGCGATAGTTATCGGTAAGGTCTGCAAAGATGATTTTACCTTTTTCATCGGTAATCAAAACAGTCGGCATTACCGTATCACTGTCATAGCCTAATAGTTCTAAACCCGTAGGTGTGCCGTTTTCGCTCAATATGTCTAAGGCTTTTGCTGCGCGATTATCTTTGTCGACTAAAAACATAAACGGCACATCAAACTTCTTCGCCAATGACTCAGAATTCTCATGGCTTTGGGGACTGACTAAAGCCACTTTTACGCCTTGGTCCGCTAACGCTTTATATTGGCTCGCTACTTCTTTTATTTGCGCCATACATAATGGACACCAGTTCCCGCGATAAAAAATCATCAGCGCTGGCTTGCCAACAAAACTAGCAGACGTAACTGTATTGCCCTGAGTATCTTCTAATTCAAAAGCGGGGAGATCATTACCCACTGCGAGCAAGTTATTATTTTCTCTTCCGCCAAAGCTGGAATACCAGTACACGTATAAAACGCCACCAAGCAATCCTACATCAGTGGCATAAACTAATGGGAAAGTAATGCCTGTACTTTCTTTAATCGTAAGGTAGATTGCAGCAGCTGCACCAATGGCTGAGCTGCCTAGTAGGGGGTACAAGCGTGCGCTGGTTCTCGCAACCGGTCGTGCCATTAAGCCTAAAAAGAAAACTTGTAAGGGAACTACAGAAACTAAAGCAGAAATCCAAAGTAATTGGGCCGTTGTAGTACTTGCTTGATACAACCCTAGAAAAGAGTGCACGCTTGCAACTCCAATCAAGGTCATGAAAATGACAACAAATTTAGATTTTAACCATGACATCTGTTTTTCCTCAAATAGCTAGGCACTGATAGGCTTTAAGTTTGTCAATATACGCTTACTGGAAAGATCGGTCAAATAACGAAGGATAGGTGCATAGTTAAGGTTTAGTTAGGGTTTTGTTTGGGCTAGGGCATTAGTGCTGTAAACTTTACAACAACAGAAATGCTAAACTGCTGATATAACAAGGATTTTAAGATAGTGATACACACAGAAATAAACCACAAATGTTGTAAA
>OCVR010001867.1_pt1 | contig 16473 bp, 14 predicted proteins | sample 1539091 | NCBI WGS metagenome assembly OCVR01 (sample SAMEA3355530, study PRJEB22509) | marine metagenome | biome: marine; feature: coastal ocean; material: water | place: USA | collected 2010-08-07 | depth 16 m | reverse complement strand
TGCTAGGGATTAAGTCCAAATTTCGATCTAATTGCCAGGCCAAAAGTATAAAAAGCAAAAATGAACAAAGCCCTCGCACATACGTCAAAAGTTTTGTATTATTCTTTTCGTTGATTACAGATTAGATTAGCTAAAATTTATTTCTGTAAGCTAGTATAGGAGTAAGTAACATAGATCAAAGGTAATAAAGTACTATATCAACGAATCTATGAGGAGAAGGCTGACGATTTGTCACTAAATAAACACATTGTACTAGTGATTTACGTATACTTTGTCAGTTTCTACCTTACATCTTGTCAGATATTCCCCATGGCACATATATTGAATACTTGATTGTGTATTACAATAAAAGTAATACGATAATTTGATTTACCAAAACAATAAATAACACATAATATGGGTAAAATAATCGGAATAGACTTAGGAACTACCAACTCTTGCGTTGCAGTAATGGAAGGTAACGAGCCTGTTGTGATCCCTAACGAAGAGGGTAAAAGAACGACTCCATCAGTAGTAGCATTCTTAGACAATGGAGAACGTAAAATCGGAGACCCTGCAAAACGTCAGGCCATCACTAATCCAACACGTACAATCTCAAGTATAAAAAGATTTATGGGTAACAGGTTTTCAGAGGTTGGAACTGAAGTAGGTCGTGTACCTTACAAAGCTACTAAAGGAGATAACGATACTGTGAGAATAGAAATCGATGGTCGAAAATATACTCCACAGGAGATATCTGCTATGGTACTCCAAAAGATGAAAAAGACAGCTGAAGACTTTCTAGGTACTGAAGTAACTGAAGCTGTTGTAACTGTGCCTGCGTACTTTAATGATAGTCAGCGTCAAGCGACTAAAGAAGCGGGCGAAATAGCAGGACTAAAGATTAGTCGTATTGTAAACGAGCCCACTGCAGCTGCACTCGCATACGGACTAGATAAGAAAGGATTAGATCAGACGATTGCGGTATTTGACCTTGGTGGAGGTACTTTCGATATATCTATCCTAGAGTTAGGAGATGGTGTTTTCGAGGTAAAGTCTACTAATGGAGATACGCACTTGGGTGGAGATGATTTTGATCAAGTATTGATTGACTTTTTAGCAGAGACATTCCAAGCTCAAGAGAATATGGATCTACGAAAAGACCCTATGGCGTTACAGAGACTTAAAGATGCTGCTGAGAAGGCTAAAATAGAATTATCATCTTCTACAGAAACTGAGGTAAATTTACCATATGTAACTGCTGTAGATGGCGTGCCTAAGCACCTTGTAGTGAAAATATCTAGAGCTAAATTTGAGTCGTTAGCGGCTGAATTAGTAGAAAGATCTCTCACGCCATGCGCAGAAGCCTTAAAAGACGCGGGTCTTGACAAATCTGAGATCGATGAAATCATTCTAGTCGGAGGATCTACTCGAATCCCTAAGATTCAAGAAGTAGTAGAGAATTTTTTCGGTAAGAAGGCTAATAAGTCAGTAAATCCTGATGAAGTAGTAGCACTTGGTGCTGCGATCCAAGGTGGTGTATTAAGTGGTGATGTACAAGATGTACTTCTACTGGATGTAACACCACTATCACTAGGTATTGAGGTAATGGGTGGAGTATACGATGTTGTAATAGAAGCTAACTCTACAATACCTACTAATAAGCAGAAGACATACTCTACAGCCGCAGACAATCAACCGAGTGTAGAGATACACGTATTACAAGGTGAGCGTCCAATGGCTAAGGATAACAGACCTATCGGAAAGTTCGTTTTAAGTGATATACCTCCAGCACCGAGAGGAACTCCTCAGATCGAAGTAACATTCGATATTGATGCTAACGGTATCTTAAGCGTATCTGCGAAAGATAAGGGGACTAACAAGGAGCAATCTATACGTATAGAGGCATCTACAGGTCTTTCTGAAGAAGAGATCGCAAGAATGAAAGCGGAAGCAGAAGCCAATGCTGATTCTGATAAATTGGCTAAAGAAAGAGTAGAGAAACTTAATGCGGCGGATTCACTAGTATTCCAAACGGAGAAGCAAATCGTTGAATACGGTGATAAGATCCCAGCGGAGAAAAAAGAAGCGATTGAAAAAGCAGTTGTTGATCTTAAAGAAGCGCATAAAACTGAAGACATGTCTGCAATAGATACTCATACAGAGACTCTAAACACAGCATGGCAAGCAGCAAGTCAAGATATCTACGCAGCAACCCAAGAGGCTGGGGGTGCAGAAGGAGCTGGAGCAGATACAAGCACGAATGCAGGTGGCAGCGAAGATGAAGATGTGCAAGATGTAGAATTTGAAGAAGTAGACGAGAAAGGGTAGTACTCATTTGAATCTTAGAGAATAGCGAAAGCCGAATCCGTATGGATTCGGCTTTTTTATTGGATAATTGCAAATATTGTGATATTGAAATTATCCTAAAATCTCACTCTAAGTACTAAATCAAAATTGAGACAGAAAATTGAAGCGACTTCAAAACATAGATATACTAAATGTAATCAGACTTTGATCAACATAAAAATACTAGACTCATCACGGCCTACAGGGTAAAAAATTATCGCAAACAACATTAAAAATTCAAATCGAACTGTTCCTTTTTGAAAGATTTTTCTGCCAATTTTACATCTTATCTAAAGCTTGCTCTAGATCTTCAATCAAGTAATCTGCATTTTCTAACCCGATATATAATCTAACATATGTCCAAGGAATAGAAGAGTCTGGAATACCAGGTATATCATGAAATATAATACTGGGTATCATTAGAGATTCGTAACCGCCCCAAGATACTGCCATCAAAAAATTATTGATTGCGTCTATAAAACGTAATACGGCTGGTTTGTCTTGTACCTTAAGTACAATGGTAATCAATCCGCCACAGCCAGTCATTTGTGTCTTAGCTAATTCGTACTGTGAGAAATCTGGATCTAAAGGATATATTACTTTTTCAATTTTATCATGAGACTTAAGAAAGCTTACAACTTTGTGTGCAGTCTCATCTGATCGATTCATTCTTAGTTCTAAAGTACGTAGCCCTCTGATGACTAGATTGGCGTCATGCGGAGAAATGTTAAGTCCAAGCGTCATATACTCATTGACGAATATTTGATTGATAATCTCCTTGCTGCTTGCTATTACTCCTACGACAACATCACTGTGACCATTTAGGTATTTGGTAGCAGAGTGAACTACAATATCAATTCCCATTTCTATAGGGCGCTGAAAGATAGGCGAGCAATGACTGTTGTCAATAATACTGATCAATCCATTGTCCTTTGCCAATGCTGAACAAGCTCTTAAATCAGAAATTTCGAAGGTCAGTGAATTAGGGCATTCAAGATACAACACAGTAGTATTCGGTTGTATAGCTGCTCTCATTTCAACTACTGATGTAGCATCTACATAGGTAACTTCTACACCAAATTTAGAAAGTAGATTACTCAATAATTTATACGTCCAGCTATAAGGTTTATTGACACAGATCACATGATCTCCAGTTTTGACTTGACTCATAACAGATGCTGCGATGGCCGCCGCTCCTGAGCTAGTGACAAGAGCATCTTCAGCAGACTCGAGAGCTGCCATTTTCTTTCTTAAGATTTCTACTGTAGGATTATTTCCTCTTGTATAGATATGATGACTCAACTCGTCACTTACAGCATCTCTAAATTCTTGGACAGTATCAAAAACAAAATTAGAAGATTGTATAACTGGAGGTGAAACAGCATTAAAATATTGCTTTCTATTTTCTCCAAAGTGAGTGAGTACGTCGGTAAGATTTATCATTTCGATTATATGAGATTAAGAATATGTGATAATGCGATACAGAAATTAATTATACCGATCGCATGATCACATTATCATTGATTCTCACAATCGTTCGTATTTTCTTAAACAAAATTGAGCATAAACTTATTCTTCTTTCCATTCTCAAGCATGATATATTTATCATGAATAAGATCCGTAATAGTTAACATATGTTCGTCACTAGTAATCTTTACTTTGTTGATCGAGATAGCATTGTTTTTTACGGCTCTTTTTGCTTCAGATCCAGACTTAAGTACTTCTGTTCGATTAGATAGTAAATCAGTTATTTTAATGCCATTAGAAAGATCAGATTTCAAAATAGAGTAAGATTTAATTTCTTTAGAGATAGTCTCTAAGTCCGATTCAGCTAATCCTTTTAATGAATCTTCAGTAGCTGTACGTCCAAAAAGTATTTCAGATACATTCATCACAGATTCGTATGCTTGATCTGAATGTACTCTTCTTGTTAGCTCTTCTGCTAATATCTCTTTTAGTTTACGTGGATTATCTGCATGTTCGACTTCCAAAGATTCTACATCAGATTGAGTCTTTAAAGTGAAGTATCTAATAAATGTAGGAATATCCGCATCGTCTGCATTAATCCAAAATTGGTAAAACTTGTATGGTGTTGTCATCTTAGGATCCAACCATAAGTTACCTTCTTCTGATTTACCAAATTTCTTACCATCTGACTTTGTCAATAGTGGTGTAGTCACCGCATAAGCCTTTCCAGATATATTTCTTCGGATAAATTCTGTTCCAGAGGTGATATTTCCCCATTGATCAGATCCTCCCATTTGTATACGGCAGTTCTGATCAGTATATAATTTCTGGAAATCATAGGCTTGCATGAGTTGGTAACTAAACTCCGTAAAAGACAATCCGGATTCTAGTCTGTTTTTTACACTATCCTTACTCATCATGTAACTGACAGTGAGTGTCTTTCCTACATCTCTAAGAAAATTCAAAACATTCATCTCTTTATAAAAATCAAGGTTGTTGACTACGATAGCCGCATTTTCACCTTCGAAACTTAAAAACTTCTTCGCTTGATCTAATTGAAAATTAAGATTGCTATCTAACTCCTCAAATGATTTAAGCTGACGTTCCTTGTCTTTTCCAGAAGGGTCACCGATACGACCAGTAGCGCCACCCATAAGGATAATAGGCGTATGACCACTCAATTGAAATAAACGTAATAGCATCAATTGCACATAGTTACCTATGGTCATACTGGGTGCTGTAGGATCAAAACCGATATAACCTTTAGTGGGCCCTTCGTTCAAAAATGCTTCTGCTCCTGGTGTACTGTCTTGTAGCATTCCTCTCCAGCTTAGTTCTTTTATAAAATTCATAGTGTTATATTCTGTGTATTGATCTACAAAAGTATGAATTTAGACACTTATATACTTAATAGAATGGATAACTATATATTTACTTGCTACGTTATTAAATTACTACTTTTGATTCGGTTATCGAATAGCGTTTATTCATCTAGATTTTAATATTAGAATCGATAGTCATTAAACATTTATATAGAACTTAATATACTGAATTTACCGTATTTCATAGCGCGAAGACTAGCTTTTTCAAAGGAGCCATCATTTACTAGGATCATAGTAAGGATAGCTATTGTAGCTATAGCTATTAGTCTTGCTGTAATGATAATCACCACAGCTATGATCACTGGATTCAAGAAAGAGATTACGAACAAGATCTTTGGTTTCTGGGGACATATCCATATTACAGACTCTAGTAATAGCACTAATTTTGATCAGAGACCTATAGATCGAAACGATGAATACTACTATACTTTACAAGATATAGATAATATAGAATATCAAAGTCCTGACAATGTGATGGGCCAAGAAGTTGAAGATAACTATACTACGGAAATGACCACTGGCGGAGTGAAGTATGTCCAGGTGTATGCTATGATACCAGGCATCATTACTGCTAAGGCTAGAAATTTCGAAGGCATTATGTTCAAAGGAGTAGGCGATGATTACCATTGGGAGGTGATGAAAGACTTCTTAGTAGATGGTAGAGTAATAAATACCCAATCTGATTCTGTATCAAACGATATTATGATCTCCAAGGTAACTAGTAAGCGGCTAAAAATGAATGTTGGAGACTTTATGATTGTCAGTTTTTTTAAAGATAGAAAACAGATACGGAAACGGATGGAAGTAGTCGGAATTTATAATTCTGGATTGGACGAATACGATCGTAAGTTCGCTATGACTGACATCCGTAAGCTACAAGATGTTATGGGCTGGCAGTCTAACCAAGTGGGAGGGATAGAAGTATTTGTAGATAATCTAGAAGACTTAGATTTAGTTTCGGACTATATCTATTACGATCATCTACCACCCAGTATATATTCACAGACAATCAGAGAGAAATTTTCAAGTATATTTGATTGGCTCGAGCTTCAGGATATCAATGAGCTAGTCATACTCGGTCTGATGATAATAGTAGCTATTATCAATATGATCACAGCGTTACTCATTCTTATTCTTGACCGTACCAAAATGATAGGGACGCTCAAGGCTTTGGGTGCTAGCAATTGGGCAGTACGGAAGATATTCCTTTATTACGCGGCCTATATCGTCCTATGGGGAATACTTTTAGGAAATGTATTAGGCTTGTCTATATGTTGGTTACAAAAAAAGTTTGGAATCATCGAATTGGATGAAGCAAGCTACTATATCTCTGTAGCTCCGATCGACGTTCAGTGGAGTAATCTACTTCTGATTAATGTAGCTTGCTTTGTTATAACTCTCATTTTCTTAGTATTACCTACATATCTTGTAACTAGGATCACTCCAATAAAAGCACTTAGGTTTGGCTAATCTGTTATTCAAAACTGGATCTACTGTTTTACGTCTTTCTAGTTGGATCACGTCTATTCCCAAACTTAGTTATCGGTTGCTCAGGCACATGAGTTATTTCATTCCAGTAATTTCTTATCAGCTACCTTGTAGACCAAAAAGCTTATTATTAGCCATAGGCGAAACAATGATGTATTTACTCGAAATCTTAGGTATCCCTACTATGTATGATGCCATATCGGAATGGATCAAACCTACAACAAGACCTCTCTCGGATGCTGAAATATCACTATCTAAAACATACTTTAAAGATACAATCAACTACGATCTAGTAAGAATACATCCATCCGCCCATATCATTGCTAATAAATCCGTATTGGCCTATGTTTCATTCAATACTATTAATCATTGGCGACCCATCCCAAGAGATGTATTCATTCATGAAATGATGCATATCTGGCAATATCAAAACTTGGGGGCAGTATACGCTATCAAAGCTTTACATGCCCAGTCTAGAGGTAACGCATACGATTATGCTGGCTTCGAAGGATTATATCACGCTATGCTTCAAGGTAGGGATCTACTATCATATAACTTCGAACAACAAGCAGAAATTATACAAGACTATTATAAACTTCATGAGTCGGATGCACTCAACCCATTGGCGCGAAGTGTCTATAGTCATTTTACTAATCAGGTATTAAACATATCTAATATCTAGGTATTTTATAAAATTAAGGTACACTTAATTAATAGCATATTTCCCTGATCACCTCAATTGATTTCTCAGCCATAATCACTTGCCCACTAGCATTAGGATGGATGCCATCTTCCAAAAAATGATTGCGTTGCAGTCCATAACTAAAATCGATACTAACACATTGATCAATTTGAATAAATTCTTTTAATCGAGCTTGAAGCCCTTTTAGTCTTAATACAAATTCATCTACATTAATCTCATATAAATAGGCATCGCTACTAGGATAATAGGTACTAGGCACTCCTATAATATATTGAATACCCAAGTGCCTAGCCTGTCGAGTCATCGTTTTGATATTACTGATGATAAGGCTATCGGACAATCCAAAGCTTAAATCATTAGTGCCACCCATGATGAATACATATTTAGGCTGTTCGCTTCTTAGCATATAATCAAATCTACCTACCATACCTCCAGTAGTATCACCTGATACGCCATGATTGCTTACTTCTATATCGAGCCTACTGGCCAATAAACTAGTCCAGCGGAGCTTAGAATCTAATCCATGTCCGTTGGTTATACTGTCACCCATGCACGATAGTTTCATATATATATATTTACTAATTATATGAATGGCAAAATAATAAAATTGGCCGAGCAAATCATTTTAACCAATTGTAATCTACACAAGTGATTCACTTTTGCTACGACTACTCAATCTTAGACTACGAAATATTATTTATCAATCTACTGACTTTATGTTAAATGGACGTTTGATTTATATTAGTAATAGGATAAAACTCATAACACAATGAAGAATCCAATTCAGATACTTACAACAATTTTGATTTTCCTATCATACGTAATAGAGATAATTGAGTAATTCTTTGGATAAGTTTCATTGGCAATTACGAAAGATAATTCATATAAATAAATATGGAAATAAGATGCCAGCAGTTATAGCTATAGGTATAGGTATAGGTATAGCTACGGTGATGAGTATATTGCAAAGGGTAGAATTACAATCAATTAACTTGATTATGTTTAGTTATTTCATCCATCATTCCTTTAAATATAAAACCATGAAATGGTAGGACAGAGTACCAATACATCCTACCCAATATACCATGTGGTCTAAAAGTGGCCGTTTGAATAAGTACATTATCTTTAATCTTGAACTCGAGCCAAGCTTCTCCTGGAAGTTTCATTTCTGCAAACAAGAGTAACCGCCCTTCTGCTTTATTAGCATATAGGACTCTCCATAAGTCTAATGCATCTCCAGATTCCAATGATGCAGAATTTGTTCTTCCGCGCCTCAATCCAACACCGCCAAATAATTTATCTATGAACCCCCTAAACTTCCACAAGGAATTAGCATAATACCATCCATTAGTTCCACCTATACTCCATACTTTGTCAATTGCCAGTTTGGATGAGACAATTTCCCTTTGAGTAACATCTCGGAAACATCCAAAAATTGGCACATCAATAAAGTCAGAAATATTGAAATTTTTAACGCCACTCACTTGAGAATCTTTCCAGCTAGAAACAATTTGATTACCATCAATTTTCAGGAACGCTCTTTGTAAAGCTATGGTATAATTCTCAGGCTCGATGTTAAGAATTTCATTAATTTTTGCGTTTCTACAAACTACTTCTATCTTCATACTTGACACAAGTGAGGTTGCTAGGTTGTATGAAGTAGAAGTTACAAAATAGAGCCAATACGAAGATAGTTTTGGTGTCATTATGGGAACTGTATGTATTGTACGTTTAAGTTTTCTAAACTTAGCAAACTTTAGTAACATATTTTTGTAAGTCAATATATCTGGCCCACCAATATCAAAATTCTGGTTATAAATTTTTTCGTTTAATAATGACTTTTCCAAAAACGATATAACATCTCTAATACCTATAGGCTGGCATTTAGTATTCAACCATTTTGGCGCTATCATATAGGGTAACTTCTCAACGAGATCTCTTATTATTTCGAAGGATGCGCTTCCAGAACCAATTATTATTCCTGCTCTTAATGTTGTAAGGTTAAATGCACCGTCCTCCAATATATTCTCAACATTCTTCCTTGATTTTAAATGCTTAGATAAACCATCTTCATTTACAATACCACTTAAATAGATTACATGCCTTACTGATGCTCCTTCTAATGATCTATTAAAATTTTGGGCTGATAATTGTTCAAGTTTTTCATATTCATTCGAAGTAGACATGGAATGAATTAAATAATAAGCCGCATCTATATCCTTAGGTATATTTTTGAGTGTATCCTCTTCTAAGAAATCTACTTCCACAATTTCAATAAACGACATAATTGATTCAGGAGGGCTAAATCTATTGACATCTCTCACACAGCATACTACATGATGACCATTCTTTACTAAAACAGGTAATAATCTTTTACCTATGTAACCAGTTGCTCCTGTTAATAATATCCTCATTCAGTGATTTTTTTAAACGGATAAATAATTATGCGTTTTTATTAACAAATAGATTTAAAATAATGCTCAATAGTTAACTAAAACTTAAACATCTTTTCAGTCACACTTCCTTTTATAGTAATCAATTGAATAAGATATGTACCGCTATTCCATTCTGTCGCATTAATCGTATTCTCCTTACTAATATTATTAGATCTAAAAACAACTTCCCCCATAACATCCGTGATAATAATAGATGAAATTTCGGTTTTACTATCTATGTGTAATAGATTTGTAGCAGGATTAGGAAACACTCTAGTATTTATATCTTCTAAAGTTAGGTCTCGTTGTCTATTAGGCTCAATAATTTCAAAATCCGTAATCACAGGTAAGTGATCTGACGCACTGCGTGAATCATTTCTATTAAGACCCAAGACCTCAAGATCAGCATCTTCCATATCATTGGTATTGAGACAGAAAGTATTAGTGAGATCAAGTGTATGATCAGAATAGAATGTATAATCTAGTCTACCTGGAAAGAAACTACTATTAGGATTGATCCAAGTAACAGCTTGTGGTAATCCACTCGCAAAAGGTAAAGCTGCAGTCAGAGGAGTGCCATCCCAGTCTGGACTAGCGTCTGGACCGTACGCATTGTTATTGATAATATCTCCAGTAGTGAGTGTTTCTCTTTGCCTCTTATTTCCATAAAGATTCATATCACCAGTGATTAGAATAGGAGCATTTGTAGCTAATTGAAATTCATTTAGACCAAGTTTGGCATCTCTTATAAATGCGGCGATTTTATCTACTTCTGCTTGACGAGATTCGTCGTTACTTCCTGCCGGTAGGTGAGCTACTATAATAAGCATATCATTGCCCTCATAGTCAAGTATATATGCTCCATTGCCATCTATATTAGTGTGGTCTTTGATTGGGTATTTACTGATGACATGAGTATCAGATCCCTCAGAGGCATGATCCCAGTTAGTGTATCCAGTTTCATCTTCTATTATATCGACGATCGATCCAGAGTTAAAATCATATATTTCTACAAATGTATAAATATCTGCATCCATAGCCTTGATCATTCTTCGTTGTTGCTGAGACTGTCCAAATTCAAATAGTCCATCAAATAAAGAATTATACGTCATCATGCGAAAGCCATTTCCTACCTTGAGGAAATCAAATTTTGGTAGTGTAGGATTATTATTATCTACTAAAGTATAAAGCCTGTCAGCCGCACTATTGGGAATAATATCTCCACCAGATCTATTATCTTTACAAGCTACCGCTATTGTACCATCTATAAATTGTGTTCCTCCAGCAAAATAGGTGCGAGATAATGCAAATTCGAATATTTTAGAACTCAACGAAGGCAATACCGTAATGCCAATATCATTATGAAATATAGTGTTGGTAGCATTACCATTACGGATAAACCCTCTTCGATCGCCGAATTCAAATCCTATCTCAGCTCCAATACCTGCTTGTATTGTACCTGTATTAGCATTGTTGTCCGTATCTATATAGATATTGATTCTATTATCCTCTTGCAGTAATATCTCATCTCTCAATTCTATTCGAAAGTAGAGATATTCGTCATCATTAGTCACTTGAAAAGCAGTAAAGTCGTCACCAAAATTACTTCCATCACCAATAGGATCGTTGTATAATACCACATCATTCCAATCGTCATAGCTTTCATCTATGAGTATTTGACTGTGACTAACCACATTAAGAAGTACGACAACAACTACTACAAGATACATTTTCATCATAAACACAAAACTAATCTATACTACTTTACAAATGTGACTAAATGATGAGATATTGAGTTGCGAGGAGGACTTACCAGTAAAATATCTAGTATTCCATCTTGTCGAACTGTTATAAATACACTTTCTAACTCTACAAACCCAAAAACAGCCACTCCAGATGTATCTGTTTTTTGCAATTTTAATCCCTTCTTGAAATCCCATAGCCTTATCTTCGTATTGGTGTATGTTAACAATTTTACCTTGCAGAGGTTGACAATCATTGGACGCACAAAGCTCAACAATGACAGTAAGTCTAGAATTTCGTGATGGTTCTGATATCTCTAGGCCATATAAACCACCTTCACCACAACTCACTATTATTACATTAAGGAACAGAAAAAGTACGATTTTGATGAATTTCATAATTTATCAGTTTTTGCTTAAGGATAAAGATCGCTCACAATTTTAAATTCTACCTTTATGATAAGATAGCTCTAAAGTACTTAATACTCTAGCATATTCAGAAGAATGGCTTGCATTCATAGTAATGCCAAAGGGATCAGGAAGCCTTAACTCTCGAGCATGCAGCATCATCGTCATCATTTTCCATCGATCTCTAAATAGTTTGTTTTGCTTATTGCAACCATGTGGTCTATCTCCAATAATCGGATGTCTAAGGTGTGCCATATGTTTACGTAACTGATGCATACGACCTGTCAACGGCTTGAGTAATACTAATGAATATCGCTGCGTGCTATACTTACCCAATGCTACATCGATTTCTGATCTATCTAAAGTAATCAAATCAGTAACTGCATCTTGTATAACACCATTATCATTGGTAAGTGCATAGTCAATGTGTGTTTGATCATCTGTCCAGCCGCGCACGATCGCTATATACTCTTTATCTATTTTTCGCTCTTGAAACAATGCATTCATCGTTGCCTGTGTCTCTTTGTCTTTGGCAAATAAAAGTACTCCCGAAGTTTTGCGATCTAGTCGGTGACATGGATATACATATCGATCAATCTGATTTCGCAACATCTGTATCGCGAATTCAATAACATCCTTTGCTATTGGGCTACGATGGACTAGTAAGCCGTGTGGCTTATTGATCGCAACTAAGTAATCATCTTGGTATAGTATCTCCAACATAAATTCGATAGACTCATTAAAATCAAAGGAACATAAGTTCAAAAAAGAAATAAATTTAAAATTCCATAAATCCTACTCGCTCGAGTAATGTCTAGATTTGGAATTTCTTCCTCATTTTTAGAATTCTCAGTATTTGAATTTCTAATTTTGTTTGATTAAAGCAATATAGCTCTTATACCAATATTAGTGTATTAAAAAGATGCTATATTGGCTGTATAATAGATTAGCACTTATGTTACGAACAAGAATAAAGTCGATAGCACACTATGTACCAAAGCAAATAGTAACAAATGATTATCTTACTAAGTATATGGACACTTCAGACGAATGGATCCGAGAGCGTACTGGAATAGAAGAGAGAAGGTATGCTGATAAGCACAATGAGACGACTTCCACAATGGGGGCTAGAGCAGCAGAAAAAGCTATAGCGCAGGCGGGAATAACAAAAGAAGATGTCGATTTTATAATATTTGCCACATTAAGTCCAGATTATTATTTTCCAGGTTGTGGTGTATTACTCCAAAGAGAACTAGGTATCACTGAGATGGAAGTTGGAGCGCTGGATATACGTAATCAGTGCTCAGGATTTGTCTATGGACTATCTATAGCCGATAAATTCATTAGGACTGGTACATATAAAAACATATTGCTTGTAGGAGCAGAAATGCACTCCATGGGCCTAGATTTTAGTACAGAAGGTAGAGGTGTAACGGTCATATTTGGTGATGGTGCTGGTGCTTGCATACTACAACCAACAGAAGATGAAAATAGAGGAATTTTAACTACTCATCTACATGCCAATGGCACACATGCTGAAGAGTTAGCCATGATCAATCCTGGATCTCATGGGGGCTATCATTTAGGAAAAGAGAAATATGGATACCCCGAAGAATCTGTTCCTGGAGGAATATTTGTAACTCAGAAGATGGTAGATGATAACCTTCTTGCCGGTAATATGACTGGCCAATTAGTTTTCAAAACTGCAGTAACCAAATTTCCAGCTGTAATCAAAGAAGCATTAAAAGCCACTGGATACAAATCTTCGGATATTGATTTATTAATTCCGCATCAAGCCAATTTGAGAATCAGTGCATTTGTACAAAAACGACTAGAACTAAGAGATGATCAAGTTTTCAGCAATATACAAAAGTATGGGAATACCACTGCTGCTTCAATACCGATTGCAATGTCAGAAGCATTTGAGCAAGGTAAGATCAAAGATGGAGACTTGATTTGTATAGCTGCATTTGGCAGTGGATTTACATGGGGCTCTGCCCTCATTAGGTGGTAATCACGCAGGTAAATTTGCGAAAGCTTGGCTTACGCAACAAACACAAGTGTAATACTCCACGAAAAAGTATTAGGCAATAGTATTACGAAAGTGATTTCAAAGGAAAAACGTGTAATGCGCCATAACTAAACTGAATTTACAAAAACTATTACGTTTTAAATCAGAAGAACTTAAATTCAACATTCCATCTTCATTAATTGAACAACAAATTACACCTTGATATTGTTACTAAAAAGAGAAAGTGTTGTATAAAATAAATTGTGAACCAACCTATTAGGTTACAATAAATAATAAAAAAAATAATAATTAGTATGAAAATAGATATTCTAGCTTTTGGGGCACATCCGGATGATGTAGAGTTATCATGTTGTGGTACTTTGATAAAGCACATGGAAGCCGGATATACAGTAGGTATCATAGATCTTACAAGAGGGGAATTAGGCAGTAGAGGTAGCGGAGAATTAAGATTAATAGAAGCCGAAAATTCACGTAAAATCATGGGTGCTGTAGTTAGAGAAAATCTCGGTTTGCCAGATGGATTTTTTAGTCATAATAAAGAGAATTTATTGGCCGTGGCAAAGATAATCAGGAAATATAAGCCTGAGATTGTATTGGCTAACTCAATAAATGACAGGCATCCAGATCATGGCAAAGGAGCAAAGCTAGTATCTGACGCATGCTTTCATTCAGGATTGATTAAAATTGACATCGATGGACTAGAACCATGGAGACCAAGAGCCGTGTATCACTATATACAAGATAAGAACTTAGAGCCAGATTTCGTCGTCGATATTACCCCATACATGGACAAGAAATTAAAGTGTATCCAAGCTTTTAGTTCACAATTTTATACTGGAACTGAAGAAGAGAAAGATTGGCAATCAACACCGATTTCTTCTAGAAATTTCTTTGAATATATTAAGGCTAAGGATAGGACAAATGCTAGGTCGATTAGAGTAGATTTTGCTGAGGCATTCAATGTAGGTAGGAGCCCAGGAGTAAGGGATCTTTTTGACCTGCTATAGTCAATACTGAAAGAACAAAATCACTCACAAATTAAAATGTTTTTAATAGCAATCTAGTTCATAAATACTATTGGTTCTAGCCTAGCTTCCCTGCTATAAATGCCGTAGTCCATGCTGCTTGAAAATTATACCCCCCCGTAATTCCATCTATATTCATCACTTCACCAGCGAAATATAAATTTGGCACGTGTAGACTCTGCATCGTATTTATATCAATGCTCTCTAAACTTACTCCACCGCAAGTGACAAACTCCTCTTTGAATGTTGTTTTCCCTTTTACATTATAGATATCATTGGTAAGATGAGTAACTAATTTGTTGATTTGTTTTTTGCCTATATCTCCCCAAGGTTTTTCTAGGGAAATTTCACACTTACTCAGTATATAATCCCAAAGTCTAGTAGGTAATCCGAATGGCTTAATATTAGATATATGCTTCTTGCTATGTTTAGCTACAAGCACTCTCAACGCCTCAGAAACATCTTCATTATTACTTATGCTTATCCAGTTGACTTGAGCTACAAAAGTATATTGCTTATCACTCAATATACGTGCACCATGTGCCGAGAGTTTTAGTATTGCTGGGCCGCTCATACCCCAATGCGTTATCAGTAATGGACCTGATGATTTCAACTTGGTGCCCTGTACATTAACCGTCGCATTGGAAGCAACTACACCCATAAGTTCTGTGATCGACTCATTAGGCATATTAAATGTAAAAAGTGAGGGTACAGGATTTTCTATTTTATGTCCCAATGACTCCAACCAATATAAACCGCTTTTCTTTGGCGAACCTCCACAAGCTACGATCACTTTGTCATAAATTAATTCCTCGCTTTTGATAGTAAGAACTAAAGTATTATCTCCTTCAGTGATTGCTTTAACTCTAGCATTCTCTATGATAGTAATACCTAATCTACTAATCTCATTTTGCAAACAATCGATGATAGACTGAGAATTATTCGATGTAGGAAACACTCGATTATCTAGCTCTGTTTTAAGTGTCACTCCTCTAGATTCGTACCATAGCCAAGTATCTTTATTATCAAATACTTGGAATGCTTTTTTTAGTTGCTTTGCGCCTCTCGGATATCCAGCAGTGAGTTGTTTTATATTTTCGCAGCCATTAGTTACGTTACATCTACCACCTCCAGATATTCTTACTTTACTAAGTAGTTTATTAGTCTTCTCGAGTAGATGAACATCAGATTTTGGATGATGTTCTTTTACCGATATCGCAGCGAAAAATCCAGCTGCACCACCTCCTATAACTGCTATTTTCATATTGCGAATTTAATTAATAGAAATCTATAGTTTACGTAGCCATCAGTTATCTTGTAAAAATCAACATTAAAATAATCCTGGCAGAAAGCTGATGAAATAATTATTATCGTAAAAAACACAGAAAAAGTAAACTTCATAAAAGAATGATTGTTTATTTATCGTTTTGAAAGTAAACTTAGTAGAAAAATAATTTGTGTAA
>OCVR010001866.1_pt1 | contig 16483 bp, 21 predicted proteins | sample 1539091 | NCBI WGS metagenome assembly OCVR01 (sample SAMEA3355530, study PRJEB22509) | marine metagenome | biome: marine; feature: coastal ocean; material: water | place: USA | collected 2010-08-07 | depth 16 m | reverse complement strand
TCGTTTAGGTTCTTATGTGCTACCAGATAACGTGTTAATCGTTGCGGCTGGTAACAGAGAGAGTGATAGAGGTGTTGCTTATAGAATGCCTTCACCACTTGCTAACCGTTTTGTTCACTTAGAAATGGGTGTTGACTTTGAAGATTGGCAGACTTGGGCACTAGAGAATAAAATCAGTGCTGATGTTGTTGGATTCTTAACGTCTAATAAGATGGATTTATTCAACTTTGACCCACGAACTGCGTCAAGAGCCTTTGCTACTCCAAGAAGTTGGACTTTCGTATCAGAAATGTTACCGAAAGAAGGCGAAGAAATTAGCAATAGTCGTTTACATGACTTAATCGCTGGTACAATTGGTGATGGAGTTGCTACTAAGTTCATGGCTCATAGGGGAATGTCTGCAAAGTTACCAATTCCTGCTGATATTCTTAGTGGTAAAGTGACTACACTTTCTACTGAGGCGAAAGAAATTTCAGCAATGTTTTCATTGACTACTTCACTATGTTATGAGTTGAAGGATTTTGTTGACCGAAACGGCAAAAACAAGATGGACGAGTTATATGTTATGGCTAACAACTTCTTCCAGTTTATGATGGAAAACTTTGATACTGAAATGACAGTATTGGGTGGACGAACTGCTCTTAAAGTTTACAAGTTACCACTTGAACCTAGAAAAGTTCCTTGTATTGAGAAGTTTTTCAAAAAACATGGTAAGTTAATTATCGAGGCCCATAATGCGTAAATAAATTTACATTATGTTTATTATAAGAGGGAAGTCTATTGACTTCCTTCTTTTTTTATAGTACAATGGTACATATGATATTTGAATCCATTAAGAATCAGGCACGTGAAAACGGGTCAAAGATTGCTATTATTTGTAAAGATAAGCAATACACCTATTCCGAACTTGTTAAAAGTGTAGAAAATCTGGCTGCCGTATTATCTACTGCCATTACTCCGGGCGAATCTATACTATTTGCAAGTGAAAAGGAGTATCATTATGTCCGAATGATATTGGCGTGTGATATTCTAGGAGTAACATTTATGCCTACTTTTCCAAATCTACCGAGTGTTATATTAGATGAAATAGTTGAAGCAAGTTCGCCTGACCATATTATAATGAGTGAGAAAGATGCTCTGGCACTAGCACCACACGACAAAGCATTGATATACACGATTAAACAGGACGGTATCTATGTTGTGCTATTCAATAGCGGAAGTACGCTAGGATCGAAGGCAGTCGCTCACACGGGTCCAGGATGCTTTCTTTCGTGCTTAAATAGTATAATTTTATATAATATGAAACCAGAAGATGTAGTGCTATCACAATCATCACCATCAACGATTAGTGGTCTATTTCTATATTCATTACCTGGACTAATTAAAGGATGTACAGTTATCATGGAGCAGTTTGATTCTAATAGTTTTTCTGCTTTGTGTGAAGAACACAAACCAACAATAGGAACTGTTGTACCCGGTATGATGTCAGCCGTAAAGAACGTAAAAGATATGTCGCATTGGAAGGAACTAAGTGTAGACAGTACTATTATATCCGAAGAGATGATAGAGACTCTATTTGCTAAAGGTGTTCCTGCTATTAGAAATTTATACGGACACACAGAAACACACGTGCCAGCACTTACATTCTTAATAAACCCCGATACAAAACATAAATTACAACTTGAATGCAATGAACACTATGAATATAAATTAGATAGATATAAACGATTGTGGATTAAGAGTCCGTTACTACTATCTAAATATGTTAATATGAAAGTAAAGTTTGATAAAGAAGATTACTGGTGTACGGGTGATGTGTTTGAACGCAAACATAATAAGTTATTTTATAAATCGGTATACAAATGAAAGTAGTTCCAATCACAGCCGAGTTGCTACCCAAGTTAGAAATATTCTGTAAAGAAGCGGGCGACCTCGGCTACAATAATAACTCCAGTTTAAAAGCAATGAAGTATGAATGGTGCAAAGAACAAGGTGAATACTTCTGTGCTATTGAAGACGATAAGATAATATCAGTTGCAGGATGTCATCCATTGCCTGAAGTAAACGACAAAGCATGGCGAGTAATGTTTCGAGGTGCCCAGTTACTAGGATATAATAAATCGTTTGGATTAAACAAATATCATATGAGTGCTATAACTTGGAGAGAGATTTTGCCAGCACAAATAGAATTCTGTGATACAGACGAGTTATATATTACTACTAATATTGAACATGATGCGTCTGGAAAGATGAATCGAACTCATCGACTATTCAAAAATCTACATAAACTTGGAATGGTAAACTATCAAGGACGTGTGTTTTTATATCAAACTGAGCAGTCAGTATGGAAACTAAATATAGATGAGTATACGAAACGTAGTGAAAAAACTAAAAGATGAACTTAACAAAAATAATAAGTGATGGATGTACAATAAGTACTAGTGGTACAACTGGAACACCAAAAGAAATAGAACAGACTCCCACGAAATTAAAAGCGGCAGACGCGGTTGCTATAAAATGTCAGAAACTTACACCCGAAAGTAAAGTTTATACCATATGTAAAACTGACCACGCAGGTGGATTACTTGCTCAAACATTACCAGCAGTTCGTATCGGAGCAGAAGTAACAATAGAACCCTTTAACGCATTTCGATTTTGTAGAGAGATTGGTAAATACACACATACTCATATTACACCAGGCCACGCACAGTTAATTATGAGAACAAAAGGATTTAAAGATTTAGATTTGACTGGGATTTGGGTTACTTGTGGATCGGACCCAATTGACTGGAATATTATAGAAAGTTTTGTTGAACATGGTGCAACATTTATGGCAAATTGGGGTATGACGGAGATTGGTCCATGTGCTATTAATCACGTATTCAGAACTGTTGAAGATGTACACGAGTTGAAAGACGAGAATACAATCCTAGGAACAAACGTATATTGCGGAACGAAAGTAGTAGATAATGAATTATATGTACGAGGTGATATATGTGTATATGATGGTTGGTTTGCAACAGGAGACTTGGTAGAAGAAAGAGAATATGGATTCTATTATCTAGGAAGAAAAGTGTAACGATGTTATTCGCAGATGGAATAGATAAAAATCTTTTACCCAAAAATATACTTATATTAAATGGTCGTAGAAAATGGGAAACTCTAGTAGAGTTTTGTTTAGAGTATGATATTAATTTTAAGATGTTTGAAGTTGATGTGGGCGATAAGTTTAATGTAAGTAAAAAATTAGAACTCTATACTATATTTCTTCCACCAGAACAATATTATAATCCACAATATTATATAGAAACTTTAGATTTTGTACCTGAATATATTTTAAATTGCAGGGATGACTTCTCGGGCACTACTTTAGAATATCAACTTTCTACGCACTACAATACTAAAACCCAATTTGATGATAGAGCATTAAAGTTTTTTACATCAAAAAAAGAACAGGATAGAGTTTGTAAGTTAATGAACATACCTACTTTAGATGAAGGAAGCATTGATGATAAAATTATAGTAAAACTAGATAAAGGATGGGGTGGCGGTACTGGATATAAAAGTGTTAATAAAAGGGATTACATACCAAAAGAAAATGATTTTATACAGAGATACATAGATTATGATTATTCAATTATTCAACAGGTTCTAGTTGATAATAATGGCGACTATCATATATACAACCATACTATAGGTGTGCCAGGAGATGGTCATATTGTAGGTAATAATGTTCCATTTATGTATCAATTTCCACACGTAGATTTTCCTAAAGAGGAAATAGATATAATAGAAGATTTCTATAAAAAGTTAAAAGAAAATATAACAGTAAAGAATAGAATTGTATCTACAGAATTTTCTAAAGAAAGAAACGGTAAACTACATTTTCAAGAATACAATTCTAGACCTTTCGGTCAATTTGAAATAGGAACATATGATTGGGATATAGGTAAATTTAATACATTAGTAGATTTATTTACAAATAAAGTACAAGATGAAATAGAATATTATCAACAAATAACAACGGTATATCTTGATAATGTCCGTGATGATAAAGAATTTGGTTGGGGTACATATGATGGATTAAAAATCATAAGACTTCCATACTCAGAAACAATAAAAACATTCAACACAAAAACTTGACAGCCTGACGATTTATGCTATAATAGTAATATATTAAAGATAAATTAGGGCATATATGATAGACACGTCAAAAAAACACACTTATATAGAGTTTAATGACTCAAAAGTAATCATGTATTTTGGTAAATACAATTTTACGGATTCTGCCAAAACTCTCCAAGATATGCAGGACTTAGATTCTGTACATTCTTTCACTAAAACTGAGATATTAAGTGCATCAATCGTTGCTAATAAATTCAATGATAAGTATGTTAAATCTTCTGGTACTTTTGACATTGATGATGGCGAATTTAAAAAGATTGCCTTTAGTAATAAAGAGATACTTATAGGAATTCTGACAAACTATCGTCACTTGATTACAAATAAAACATATCAGAAAGCAAAAGAGATAATGGAATATCTTGAGAATAAGTTTGCATATAAAATTCTTGCTGATAATTTAACTGAATTTGAGAGTGGAATTGCTAAATTCCTGGCTGACGATAGTTCATTGAGCAGTCATGTAATGGGAATTGCCGCATATATTCCTACTTATTATACATCAAATACAAAAAATGATGAACTTAAAGAAAGAAGTAATCAAACTGGATATTTGGCAAAGATTGGTGAAAAGGTTATTACTGAAATTGAAATACTTACATCAAAATATATTGCAACAACTCAATATGGTGGGTCTGGTTATATGGTTAATGCTATTACAACTGACAATCATAGACTATCTTTCTTCACTTCAAACGAAGATATTGCGAATAGTAAGAAGAATATTAAGATTTCCTGTAAGGTGAAAGCACTTGGAACTGCTTGGAAAGACGATAATATCAATGAAACCAAGATAAATTACGTTAAATATGCGTAAAACTTGACAGATCCTGCTTTTATGCTATAATAGTAGTATAGTTAATAAAAAGAGAGGTTAAAATGAGTGTTGAAAAAGAAATTATACTAGAAAAGTTAAAAAATTTCGAAAGTCCTTCTTATGAAACAAGTTTAGCAAAAGGTCTTCCTATGGGAATGCTTGATAAGATTAAGTCAACATTTCCTGGTGAATTCTTATATCGTTATCGAGGTCCTTCAACTGCAACATTCAAAAGACCTCCGAATAATACTATTATGAAACACGCAACATCATTTGCAATTTACTACAAATAGGAAATTATGACTAATCGTAGCACATGGGAATTAAAGGCAATAGTAAAAGCATTGTCAATGTTAGAATTACTTAATACAAACGAAGAAAATAAACGCCTAGAAGATGCAAAGGCTGAATTAAAAAAGAGAGCGAGATAATATGCCAGAAACTAAAACGGTAACTACAGAAGAAGAATTAGATAATGCTTTGGATGAAGTATTAGTTGCTAACGGCGTTGAGATAGATGATACTCTACCACCGCCAGTAGTTTTTGATTATACTGATAAAGAAGTTAAAGAGATGATTGTAAGTAGCCGTGTTAGGCTTCTTATTCGCCATCCGTTCTTTGGAACACTAGCAACAAGATTAAAATTAGTCGAGGCTGAATGGTGTCCAACTGCAGGAACTGACGGCAGACATTTTTATTATAACCCAGAATTCTTTCGTACACTTACTCCAGAAGAAATTGATTTTGTTGTAGGTCACGAAGTTATGCATTGTGTTTACGAACATTGTGGTGAGTTTGGTCGATTGATGGACCAAAAAGAAGACGACCGAGATATGAAACTTTGGAATATCGCGGCTGACTTTAAAGTTAACCAAGCACTAGTTGAAGCAAGAGTTGGCAATATGCCAAAACAAGCATTACATGACCGCAAATTTTATAAAAGTTATACCGAAGAAATTTATGAACTTCTAAAACAAACAGGTGAGGCTGATGATAAAGAAACATTAGACGTTCACATGATTGGTGAAGGCAAAGATGGTAAAGGAGATCCTACTGGTCGTGGTGCTCCTATCAAAATCTCTAAAGAAGAAGCAAAAGAGATTAAAGACCAAATGAAACAGGCAGTAATACAATCTGCTCAATCAACGGACGCAGGAACTCTTCCCGGTGATATCAAAAGAATTATAAATGGTATGACTAATCCTAAAATGGATTGGAGGGAACTTCTTAATATTTCTATTCAGAGTTTAGTTAAAAGTGATTTCACATTTATGAGGCAATCTCGTAAATCAATGGGAATGGGAATTTATCTTCCTGGTCAAAAAAATGATGAAATGATTGATGTTGCGATTGGACTTGATGTTTCAGGTTCTATTTCATCTTCAATGATTGAAGAATTTCTTGGTGAAGTTTACGGTATTATGCAACAGTTCCAAGACTTTAAAATTAGAATTTGGACATTTGATACCGAAGTAAATCAACATGGTTATAAAGAATTTACTCCATACAACGCAGAAGAACTTAAAGAATATGAAATTGTTGGTGGGGGTGGTACTGACTTTGAATGTAACTATAACTTTATGAAGGACAATGATATTACTCCCGATAAGTTCATTATGTTCACAGACGGAATGCCTTGGGATTCATGGGGTGACGCAGATTATTGTGATAGTCTGTTTATTATTCACGGTACTGACCAAATTATTCCACCATTTGGTGAACACGCATATTATAGTCAATCATAAGAGAGGAGTTAATAATGAATAAGATAGCAGATTTTTATGACAAAGAAAGAGGTCAACCTTGGACTATTCGTATTGTTGACGAAGGCGACAAGTATGGTCGTGATGATTGTTTGACCTACGAAAAAGAAGAACCAGTAGTCGAGTTTTATGATGCTGATAATCTTTTTGATAAAGATGAAGCCTCTGGTGAAGTCCTAGGACAGTTTGTTTCAAGGTATTACATTTCTACTATCGCAGATGGCAAAGGTGGCGGATTAAATCTTATGGGGTATGAACCTAAATGGACTATTAATAGCCTATGTATGGATAATGTTCGTGCTTATCTTGAGGCATTTGCTAAAGAAAACAAATGGTCTTGGGAAGAAGATGGATTATTTACTACGAAGTTTTACAGAAATGGATAACAAATTAAAACAGGTCATAGTTCTCAAACCCCACCACTTGGTGGGGTTTTTGATAAATATTATCCATGAGAGATACACTCCTTCTAAACGCAGATGGCAAGCCGTTAAGTGCCGCGCCACTTTCAACACTCACATGGCAAGAGAGTATAAAACTCGTCTGGCTTGACAGAATCAACGTCCTGGAATGGCACGAGGATTGGCAAGTTCATAGTCCTAACATTACAATGACTGTTCCTAGTGTTATGATAGTTAAAGAATATATCAAACGAAGAACCAACACATCATTTAGTAGAAGTAATGTTTACTGTAGGGACAATTATATTTGTCAGTATTGTAAACAGATGTTTAGTTATAAAGAATTAACACTAGACCATGTTATTCCAAAATCGAAAGGTGGTAAAACAGAATGGACAAACATTGTTACTGCCTGTAAAAAATGCAATAATGAAAAAGGGAGTCACCTTCTAAAGCCATATAAACCGCCCCGAATACCCGATTTTTATGAATTGTATAAGAGTAAGGAACATGTTCATATCGAGCATCCTGTTTGGTATAAATACATCAATACAGAATCCATAGAAAAAAGAGCATAAAACATCAGAAAATGGTTGACTTTAGTAACTGGATGATGTAGAATAGACTAATGAATTGTAAAAATTCATATTATATAATATTAATTTAACAAATGACAAAGGAGTAATTTTATGTCAGATACAACAGAAACAGCGGCGCCAGAACAAACTGAACAGCCGACACCAAGTGTAACAGTAAACGACCTTGTTAATATTTACAATGTTATTGATTTGGCGTCAAAACGTGGTGCATTTCAAGCCAGTGAATTATCATCAGTTGGTGCTGTTGCGAACAAAGTCAAAGAATTTGTAGACCACGTTCAAGCGGCGCAAAAAGCGGCTGCTGAAGCAGAGGGTGGTGAAAATGCAGATGTGACTGAAGATAAAGGAGAAGATAATGGCTGATTTTATAAAACATGTAGGAACACATAAAGGGACTAATACTCGTTTGAGTGTAGTTTTTTTACGTTTGCCAGATGAACCCGAAAACGCATTAGTAGTATACAGTGATTCATTACCAGACAAATATCACGATGATTTCATGTCTGCACTTGAATCAGCAGAAGGACAATCTTCAAAAGAATTATATGAAGTTCTTTCACGTAAAGTATTTTGGAATGGTAATAATATGCTAGAAACTTTGCACCAAGAAGGTCTTTTAAAGAAAACGACAATTGAATCAATTATAATGACACCGAATTCTAATACTTCTATGCCTTTGCCTGATTTATTGAAGCAAATGGATGAGATTAGTGCAGGTGCTGAAAGACCAGTTGAAGATACAGGCGAAACAGTTCAAGACATAATTGCTGAACAGGTAGATATGAGTCTTGAGGACGATAATAAAAAGATTGCCCAAAACTTATTGATACAGGCAGTTATGCTAGAAGAGGAAGCCGAAAAGAAACGTGCTGAAGCAGTTAAGTATGACCCGACTCTTGCCGAGAAGGCAGAAAAGCCAGCAAAACGCGGACGAGGTAGACCATCTGGTACTACTGCGAAAGCAATGAAGGCTAGAGCAGAAGCGGCAGCGCCAGCAGAATAAAAATACCAAACATAACTTGAGGGGTAATAGGTATGATGGATGATCCTAACTTTGATAAGTTAATGGAAGAAATATTTCCAATGAGTATTCCTACTGAATACGTTGAAAGTATTTTGGTAACACTTGCGAGTGGGCAAATAATTGAAATGTCAGGCGATGAATTATTACATCCGCTACCACTCGCAGATGATTTAAACTGGGAAAAACTTGTGCATAGATTTGATAAGATTGCGGATGTTCAAGTAAAAATAGATGTTGAGAAGATTAAAGAAGATGTTGCTACTAATGTAAAAACTATATTTGGCGCACACTTTGAAGATGACGATGATGACGAAGAAGACATCATTGATGGTGAAATTCAAGACGAGAATAAAGATACCTTGTCCGATAATGATTAATATATCAAGTATAAAACAATTTGGTGATATCTACAGTCTAAACGCTAGTTTTAACGTTAATAAGTTACTTAATGAATTAGACGGATTCAACCATAAATGGTCAAAATATAATCCACGCAAAGATTGGATTAAACGTGACGGATTATGTGTCGTAAACGAAAGTGGCAAATGTGGGGCTGGTCCTGCTTTAGATAGTTTAGGCGAATGGAACAAAGAACACGAAACACACTTGAGAGAACCTGATTTTAATGTGCCTACTGAATTGTATAAGAGTAGTAGTGAATTACAACGAGTAATGGAACCAATGTTAGAATGGAGTGTAAGGTCACACTTCTTACGATTACCACCAGGTGGATATTTCCCCCCACACCGAGACCATATATATGGTGACCAAGATAGTTTTAGAATTGTTTGGCCATTAAAGAATTGTAACCCTCCATATTTTAGATTTATGTTAGAGGATAAAACTTTACATTTTGACTACGGACAATGTTATATAGTTGATACAACAAAAACTCATTCTCTATTCAATTGTAGTTCAACAAAAGATAGTATAATGTTAGTAGTTAATGCATTACTATGTGAAGATAGTATACGTTTTGTCCAAGATAATTTAAGTGAGAGATAGATTCTCTATTAACTCTTTAATTTCTTCCCAAGAATTATAACAATCAAACTGAAATTGAAGTCTAGGTTCCGATGACTTGTTAACTGAATGCCATTTATTTCCTGCATTAAGGAGTACTATAGTTGGGGTATAATCATATACATCCAATATATCAGACTCTTTAGATTCATAGAAATTTATTGATTGTGGGAATGTTAGTGGAAATGTTATACATGTTGGGCGTTTGGCATCAATATGACGTGCTAATCCTTGCTCTTTCATATTACTCCTTGATAAACAAAATCCATTTAATCCAGTGCCATTGTCGTGTGGATTATAGTCCATTCTTATGTCAAAATCTTTAAAAACATTAAGATAATGTTGTACTATTGGCTCCTCTAATAACATAGGATCATAGCATACATCTATGGGAGTGTCTGCGCCATAGGCACTTGTGTAATTATCAAATTCATAATTGTCTATAAAACCTAAAAAGTCATCAGGATTAAATTTTACTTGTGGGAGTTCTATTAAGAACTCACTACTTTGCCATCTGTTCTTGTGCATGCCATTTTCTTCCTATATTTATATTCTTCATCAATTTCACTACTTCCTTGGACCAAATTATCCCTCGTTGATGTCGCTCTGCCCATACCTGTTTCAGTAAACTCAATTTCTACTTCTGTTTCTACGTCATTTACAAAATCATAATCAAACTTTATTCTCCAAGGATATTGTATATCACCCCTAAACATCTTAGCATCATTGTACTCTATTAACTCATTAGGAATATCAAATGAATCTGTAAAAGATTTTATATCTTCTTTTACTAAAATTCTATCATCTATGCTCAAAGAATCTCTAAATCCTATGTTTTTTAACGCAAGTGTATATTCGTACCTATCAGTTCTAAATAAACAAACTTTCTTGTAATAATCATTTAATATTCCATTGCTATTTTCTATGTATTCGTAAAACTTATCATAAAAATCAAGTTTATTGATGATATTGTGTGTTTCGCAATAGTTTGCAATTTGTCGTGTAAAGTTAAACTCATGTCCTAATCTAGTACACCACGTCCATTTAAACATCTCAGACATTTCTTTTCTGCTCATCCATTTAGTCGATACAACTTGTTCCATATATTCTTTAACTGGACGAAATTTAGGATTAGCAACTCCAGGAAACTGAACAAATTCTGTTTCTAATTCAAATTTCTTTCTACTTTCTTCTGAGGCCAATTCGGCTCCAGGTAATAATGCTACTGCGTAAATATCACATGATACTCCTGAATTAACAACTTCTATATATCCTTCTTTCCAACTTTTAACTGTTTCCCCTGGATTGCCCAACATCATTTCTGTACTATAAGGTAAATCTAATTCCTTACACTTATCAGTATAAAATGAAAGATTATTAATATCCATTGTTGCCCGTTTAACAAGTTCTAAAGAATTTTCATTTCTACTTTGTATACTCAAACATAGAGATTGTAATACATCTGCATCATATAGTTTCTTTGCCATATTGATAAATTCTGATTTATGATTTTTAGCCCAGTTAACAAAGAATCCTTTTGGATATCCATGTTTGCGTTTGCTCTCAATAACCATATCAATAATTGTATCATCTCTATCTTTAAATAATCCAAAGTTATTATCAACATAATAGAAACTTCCCAATTTATTCTCAACAAGCCAATCAAGTTCCTCTTGTACTTTGTCCAACTCTTTTCTATAAACTTTGTTATGGGCTAATGCTCCTAAATCACAAAATGTACACGCATATGGGCACCCCCTTGTAGTTTCCATTATTGGTATATGATTTTGTTGTGGATTAGGAAATAAACCTAATAGATATGGCGATGGTATTAACGATAAATCTTTTATTCTATCTTTTCCAACTGACTTAGTATCTAAATTAAAAGTCCATCCATTATCAAGATTAACAGATACATTAGGTATCATTGCCATTTCTTCTTTAGATGAGCATTGTAAGATTTTAGTAAAACGTTTTTCGCCCTCGTAGTACACTACAACATCTACATATGGATGTTCGTCCCACCACTTGTCATTCGCAGTTAAGGGTATATGAGGTCCACCATAAATTATTAAACATTTGGGATATTTCTCTTTAACCTTTTGTGCTACAGCATCAGAATGATTGCAGTTCCAAACATAACAACCAAACGCAAATACTTTTGGATTATCTAGACTATTGACAGTATCGCTTGGATTTACTTTTTCAAAGAATATCTCTTTCATATCATATTTTTCTTTGACATCATCATGTGTTTGTGCGTAACTCCACACAGATGCTACTGCATACGGCATAAACATTAAATTGCCAGGCATTATAGACAAACTAAATTGTGCTAGATATATGTTATCTTTTGTGGTCTCTTTAATCAACTACTTTTCCATCTGTTCTGGTACATACCATTTTCTGTTTATATTTAAAATCGTCACTAACAGCGTTCGAACCCTGCATTATATTATCTCTTAAAGATGTCGCTCTGCCCATACCTGTTTCAGTAAACTCAATTTCTACTTCTTCATCTACATCATTTACAAAGTCATAATCAAACTTTATTCTCCATGGATATCGCACATCACCTCTAAACATACTGGCATCATTGTATTCTAGTAATCCATCAGGAATGTCAAATTGAGAAGAAAAAGATTTAATATCTTCTTGAACAAGGTCTCTATCTCGCAGACTTAAAGAATCTTTAAATGCTATATATTTTAACGCAAGTGTATATTCATATCTATCAGTTCTAAATAAACAAACTTTCTTGTAATAATCGTTTAATATTCCATTGCTGTTTTCTATATATTCATAAAACTTATCGTAGAAACCTGGCAAGTCTATAATATTATGAGTTTCACAATAATTCGCAAGTTCTCGTGTAAAATTAAACTCATGCCCTAGCCTAGTACACCACGTCCATTTAACTGTATCTCGCATTTCATCTCTGTTCATCCATTTAGTTGATACAATTTGTTCCATATATTCTTTAACTGGACGAAATTTAGGATTAGCAACTCCAGGAAAATAGACAAATTCTGTTTCTAATTCAAATTTCTTTCTACTTTCTTCTGATGCTAATTCGGATCCAGGTAATACTGCGACCGCATATATATCACATGCCACTTCTTTGCCAACAACTTCTATATATCCTTCTTTCCAACTTTTAACTGTCTCGCCTGGGTTACCTATTATTAACTCTGTACTATAAGGTAAATCTATCTCTTTACATTTATCAATATAAAAATCAAGGTTATTAATGCCAAATCCTCCACGCCTAACGATTGAAAGCACTTCAGTATTTCTAGTTTGTAAACTCAAGCATAGAGATTGTAATATATCAGCATCATATAACTTTTTTGCCATATTAATAAAATCAGATTTGTGATTTTTTGCCCAATTAATAAAAAAACTCTTTGGATATCCATGCTTCTTTTTACTTGCTATAATCATATCAACAATAGTGTTATCTCTGTCTTTGAATAATCCAAAGTTATTATCAACAATAAAATAAGTTCCCATCTTATTCTCAACAAGCCAATCAAGTTCTTCTTGTACTCTGCTTAATTCTGTTTTATAAACTTTATTATGATTAACTGCACCTAAATCACAAAATGTGCAGGCATATGGACAACCTCTTGTAGTTTCCATTATTGGTATGAGATTTGGCGTTGGATTAGGAAATAAACCTAATAAGTATGGCGATGGTATTATTGATAGGTCGCTTATGCGGTCTTTTCCAACTGACTTAGTATCTAAGTTAAATGTCCAGTCACCATCAAAGTTAACACTTACATTAGGTATCATTGACATTTCTTCTTTGGTTTTAGATTGAAGAACTTTAGTGAACTTTTTTTCACCTTCATAATGTACGACAACATCTACATATGGATGTTCGCTCCACCACTTATCATTAGCCGTTACGGGTATATGAGGTCCACCATAAATTATTAAACATTTGGGATATTTCTCTTTAACTTTCTGTACTAAGATATCATTATAATTGGCATTTACAATATAACAACCGAACGCAAATACTTTTGGATTATCAAGACTAGCAACTATATCATCTGGATCTATTGTCTCAAAGAATATTTCCTTTAATTCATATTTTTCTTTGATGTCGATGTGTGTTTGTGCGTAACTCCATACACAAGCAACTGCATATGGCATAAACATCTGCTTACCTGGCTCTAATACACAACTAAATTGTGCTAGATATATATTATGTTTCATACTCGTCAACAATCCATTCACTGTTTTCTTGTAGAGTTTCATTCATAAAGAATAAATTTATCTTTGGTGCTTGAAACTTATCACCTTTGCTTTGTAATAATTTTGGCATTGTGTCTTTTAATCGTGTAAATTTAAGTGGAACTTGATATCCTTCTACTTTCTTTTTTGTATAATTATAAAAATGTTCTGGGCCAACATCTCCAGAGTAAACACACCCTGGCATTTCACCTCGTTCATCATCTACTGTAATCTTATATAGATAACAATCATTAACTTTATCATGTCTTCCAATAAACTCTGCAATCTCATATGGGAAGATGTTTGCTCCACCTCTACTGATGATTACTTCGTTAGCACGACCAATAATGTTATAGTTTCCTTCTGGTGTAATCTCTGCTAAATCATCTGAATCCCACCATTCGCCATTTGGTGTGTTTAGCCCACGTACTTCGACAGTTCCTTTATCGCCTATTCTAACTTCGCCACCTGAGAGTATATGCCAATCAATTTGGTTACCAACGTGCCTAATATCTTCGCCTTTCTTAGCAAAATTAACCATATATGTACCAACCGAACCTTCACCATATACATTCATATATTGGTCTGGATTATAAAATTCCTGCCATGCTTCTTGTTGTTCTGTAGTTACAATTCCGCCTGTAAACTCTAGTGTGTTAATCTTATGTCCGCCTTTGTTAGCATCCATTACTTTTTGTAATGATAATGGAAATCCAATAACCCACGTAGGTTTTTGAAAATCACACGCACTATCGTACTCACTAGGATCTTGAATAACGTGTACCCATCCGCCCATTAGTAATGTGTGATATGTAAGGTCCTGTGACCACGGAATATACGGTTGCATAATATTTAGAAATCTATTAGTTTCTGGTAATGCAAAGTCTGGATTGCCTTTAAGTCTATATGACATTGCCTGTTTACCATCACCACCCCAATTGTTTTCATCTAGTTCGTATACCCCACTATAACATTTTGGAATGCCATACTTATTTGTAGTACCCGATGAATATTGACACATATACTCTTTTTCTTGTGTTGTGGACTTTTCGAAGTGTATATGATTAATTGATTTTAATGTACCGTCTTTGTTTAACCTAACAACTGCGTTAGCGTTATTCTTTTCTAGTCTAGCGTTTTCTGTATACTCTGATGCGTTCCAGGGCAATGTAGTTCCTGACATATCCATAGAGGCGGCAACAAGCCAAATCCAAGTTTCAACCCTGTTAATACCTTGAACGCAAATTCTATGACCTTTGCCATATCCGTTGTCATTTAGTATTTTTTTACAATCTAAAACTTCGTCTACAAACTGGTTGTAAGTAAGTAATCTATGTTTATCTGATATTGCTGGCTTGTTGTTTCTAGGAAGCAGATAAAAAGGACGCATTATATCTCCTTTCTTACTTCTTAATTTTCTTTTCATTATACACTACATGCTTTCTTACAAATGGATCAAACATATTTAACTTCATCTTTTCTGGATGTAGTCGTTGATTTTTGTGTCGTGTATAAAAATGTGCTGATTCTGATGATTGCATTCTAATTTTTGTTCTCATAGTATTAACCTTTTATTTTTTTAGTAATCCAAAGCACCGCGGCATAGACTGCTAGTCCATATAGTGTTGCGAATGCTAATTCTGGCAAGTAATTATAAATCTTTTCAATGAATTCGATTGTCGCGGCAATATCGCCACTGCTAGTTGTTGTGGTTGTATCTCCTACATCACCAACGTTAATTGTTTTGCCTTCAAATCCACCTGATGAGTCTGAATATTGTTCTATTGTAAGATTACTCATTTTTAATCTTAGATTTCTTTGCCTTGGCTTTCTTTTTAGGTTTAATTATCGAGGCAACAATTTTAACTTCTTCAATATCTTCGATGCCTGTTCCTCTTTTAGAAGTCCATTTTGCTTTAGGTTTCTCTGCTGTCATTCCGTTTAATTTTCCTTGTGGTCCATTACCCTTACCGAAAAAGAGTTCGGTTAAGGTTGGCCAATTTTTACTCCAACTATACATATTATTTCTCCTTTTGTTATATTTTTATTTATGTTTTACGATTATCTCTCTTCCATTTAGACTGTTGAACTATATTCATAGCCCACAAGAAATGATTAATCTCATTTGGATGACCAGTATTAATTGGCGACCTCTGTAATGCTTTCCAACTGTTTTCTAATTTATCTAGTTCCTCACTGATTAATTTGGTAATATTAGGAATATTTTTAAATATTTCAACTTCTTTCGCAATATATTTCCAGTTTTGTGGTTCATTCATCATAGGAAGTTCTATATCATTTTCACCAAGACAATTTAATGTGTAATTATACCAAGATTTTTTAATATACGTCTGGGTGTCAGTGACCTCGTAATCATTTATAAAATCACTGAAATTTTTCCATATACAAATTTTTGCATTTGGCAATT
>OCVR010001864.1_pt1 | contig 16498 bp, 16 predicted proteins | sample 1539091 | NCBI WGS metagenome assembly OCVR01 (sample SAMEA3355530, study PRJEB22509) | marine metagenome | biome: marine; feature: coastal ocean; material: water | place: USA | collected 2010-08-07 | depth 16 m | reverse complement strand
TAATTTTTTGATGTCCCCTTTGGAATGAAGGGCTGAAATTGAAACTCTCAAGCGTGCACTTTCTGTCGGAACAGTGGGAGGCCTAATAGCTGGAACGTAGAAACCTAATTCAATAAGAAGGTTAGAAATCTTTACTGCCTTCTTATCATCTCCAATAACTAGTGGCTGAATCGGCGTAATAGAGTCTACTAAAAGATTTTTATGATTGATTAGCCTTCTAAATAAATATATATGGTCATTTACTTTCCTTCTCAGTGAGTGGTTTTTCTTAATAATGTCAAATGATCGTTTGATGCCATACATAAGTGCAGGTTGCTCAGCTGTTGTATAGATATATGTTCTAGACTTATTTATAACAAGATCAATAATTTTTTTATTGGCGCATACTAGGGCTCCCGAAACACCTACAGCTTTGCTTAGAGTTAATGTATAGATAATCCTATCTTTTGCAATCTTCTTAATTGAATCTTTTTTTTCATAATGCTCCAATATTCCCTGACCACTTTTTCCCAAAATTCCATAACCATGAGCATCGTCAATATATAAATATGCATCATATTTTTTAGCTAATTTTACTAATTCAGGAATGTTTGCTATGTCGCCATCCATACTAAATACGCCATCAGTAACAATAAACTTCTTCTTTTTTGTTTTATTATTTTTTAGATGATTTTCTAATGCGACCATATCATTATGTGGAAACCGAATAAATTTCCCCCTGCTTAAAATACAAGCATCGTTAAGTGAGGCATGATTAAGTTTATCCGCATAAACAAAAGAATCTTTTTCAGCAATGGTTGTGATTATCCCTAAATTTGCAAGATAGCCAGATGAAAATAATATTGATGATGCGAACCCTATATTATTTTTTGTAATTTTTTCTATATTTTGATGGGCTTCTGTATGACCTGAAACAAGATGAGAGCTACTACCGCCGTTCCCATATTTATTAACTCCACTAATAATAGCTTTTTTAATTGAGCTGTTTTGGGATAAGCCTAAATAATCATTACTTGCAAAATTAATTAACCAACGTCCATTTATTTTAATTTGATTTTTTTTTCTTTCGCTAACGACAACTCTTTTTCTGAAAAGTGATCTTTTTTTTAAATCTTTAAGAGAGGAGTCAATTTCATCCAGCAGAATCATTTATATAGGCTTTATGTCTAAACGCTTAAATAATTGCTGATCTTTTTCAACATCTGGGTTTCCCGTCGTTAAAAGCTCCTCACCATAAAAAATTGAGTTGGCTCCTGCAAAAAAAGCTAATGCTTGGATACCATCGCTCATACTCTCTCTTCCCGCAGAAAGCCTAACAAAGCTTTTGGGCATACAAATTCTTGCGATTGCTATCATCCTGATAAACTCAAAGTGATCAAGCTCGGATGCGTCTATCAGAGGGGTACCTTCCACTTTGGTTAATAAATTAATAGGCACACTCTCAGGGGGAACATTCATATTTGCAAGTTGGTAAATAAGATTAACACGATCTTCTCTTGACTCACCCATACCAACAATACCGCCGCAGCAAACATTAATGTCTGCATCTCTCACTCTGCTCAATGTGTCAAGTCTATCTTGGTATGTCCTAGTTGTAATGATGTCTCCATAATATTCCGGGGAGGTATCCAAATTATGGTTGTAGTAATCTAAGCCTGCATCCTTTAACTTCTCTGCTTGACCATCTTTTAGCATACCTAAAGTTGCACATGTTTCTAAGCCAAGGGACTTAACCTCGGAGATCATCTCTTCAACTAAACCAATATCTTTTTCCTTAGGTCCCCTCCATGCGGCCCCCATACAAAATCTCGAAGCACCTGCATCTTTAGCCTGTTTTGCTGCCGAAATTACATCCTTTATGTTCATAATTGGCTCATTGTCAACGGTCGTATCGTACCTTGCCGACTGGGGGCAATAGCCACAATCTTCAGAACAACCGCCCGTTTTAATTGATAATAAAGTGCTAAGCTGAACCTTATTGGGATCAAAATTATTTCTGTGAACTTGATGAGCTTGGAATAACAAATCGTTAAATGGTTGATCAAATAAGCCTTGAATGGCTACTTTTTTCCAAACTTCATTTTGAATTGTTTGTTTAGTTTTTTTGGGACTTATAAATGAAACAGTTTTTTCTTTTATCGCTGATTCTAATTTAGCCATTGTAAATCCTATATACTTTAAACATATCTATTATAGATGAATTGTTAAGACTTTTTGTATTTTTTATTAACAACTGTATAAATTTTAATCATATGTTTAATTTAATTCTTTTTGAGCCAGAAATACCGCCTAATACTGGAAATATAATTCGTCTTTGTGCTAACACTGACTCAAGGCTTCATCTGATAAAACCATACGCGTTTGACCTAAGTAGTAAGAATTTACGAAGAGCTGGTTTAGATTACATAGACCTCTCTAATGTCGTAGAGCACGATTCTATTAGCGACTGCTTTACAACTTTATACAAAACAAGGTTTTTTGCTGTGACAACAAAAGCTACATCTTTGTATACAAATTTCAACTACCAGAAGAATGATTCTTTTATATTTGGACCTGAAACAAGAGGACTACCTCATGAAATACTAAATTCGGATAAAGTTGATAAGAAAATTAGAATTCCAATGGTCAAAAATAATAGAAGTTTAAATCTATCCAATAGTGTAGGAATTGTTGTATACGAAGCATGGCGCCAATTAAATTTTAAAAATGGAAGTTAAGCTTTGTTACTCTTGCGTAATTGGTCGTTGAATTAAATCTAAAACAGCTTCTTTTGCCGACTTTTCATGAAAAAGAACATTATTAACTTCATTGGTAATGGGCATATCAATATTAAGTATAGATGAACGATTAGATACCTCTTTGGCAGTATAAACACCTTCAGCAACATGACCTAAGCCATCTAAAATAGATTGTAATGATTCTCCCTTTGCAAGTCTTAGGCCAACTTCACGATTTCGCGAATACTCACCAGTACATGTCAGAACCAGATCACCCATCCCAGATAACCCTGAGAAAGTCTCAGGCTTTGAACCTACTTTTAAACCAAATCTCTTTATCTCGCTGAGTCCTCTTGTGATTAAAGCCGCACGTGCATTATTACCAAAACCCATTCCATCAGAAATCCCAGCGGCAATAGCAATTACATTTTTTAGTGCCCCTCCAACACAAACACCTGCAATATCTGAGCTAATGTAAGATCGCATATTATTATGATGAAAAAGAGGTGCAATTTTTTTTGAAAAATCTTCATCATTCGTCGCAATTGTGACTGCTGTAGGAAGGCCTCTTATAAGCTCTGCTGCAAAACTTGGTCCAGATAAAACTCCACAGCTTCTTAAATCGTTATTTAAACTTGAAAATTCGTCATTAATAACTTCAAATGGAAGGTTTGCTGAAGAGGCTTCAAGCCCCTTATTAGCCCATAAAATTGGGGCCTCAGAGCCTATATTTTTTAAATCTTTTAATGCTTTCCTAAATCCTGCAGTTGGTATTGCAGATAGAATAAAATCGCAATTTAATACCGCATCCTTAAAATTATCATTCAATGACAATAAATCAGGAAACTTAAAATCTCCTAAGTATTTTGGATTTGATTTTGATTTTTTCATACCAGAGATATGGCTAGCATCCCTTGCCCATAATGTCACAGAAGTATTTCTTGCCAGGTGAATAGCGAGTGCAGTTCCCCACGCACCTGCCCCCAATACACAAACCTTCACCCTATAAGCCCCATACTTCTTTTGAATTTATAAAGCCAATTAAGCCTTCAATTTGCGTTTTTACCTGTGCCCAATTACCAACAAGCATTGAAGAATTTAATTTTAAGACGACGAATTTATCTACATTAGCTAACTTATGGCTCTTATCATTTGCTTGATTAAAAATCACTGCATCATCTTTTGTAATTAGGACAGTTCTTTCGATGTGTGTATGTTTTGACTCTATCCAGCTAATTTTACCGTTGTGATCTTTAACTTTTTTCCAATCTTTTAGGCTGACAAGAACTTCAAGGGGATAACCCTCCGTCACAATATACATTTTTTCTGTTGTTTTAGATGGGCCCTCAAATAAAACAGCTTGCTTTACCTTCACCGAAATAAAGTCTGCCTGGACAAGAAAACTGGTTGTAATAAGAGAAAAAAATATTACGCACCTATAAAGTCTTTCAACCAAACTAATTAGCCCTTTTGGCAGCTCCCGCATCTTTCTCTTTTTGCTGCATGTACATCGTTTCAAAATTAATCGGATTAAGAAGTACAGGTGAAAAGCCAGCTTTGGTAACTAAATCTGAAATAGCCTCTCTCGCATAAGGGAATAATATATTAGGGCATGTAATAGCTAAAACCATCTCCATTCCATCTTCTGGAACATTTAATATTTTAAAAATGCCTGATTGGGTAACTTCAACCAGAAATGCAGTTTCTTCAGATTGTTTTGATGTTACCGTAACTTGTAAACTAACTTCATAATAGCCATCTGATAATGGTTTTGCGGCGTTATTGAGTTCAACAGAAATCTGAGGCGCCTCTCTATTAGTGAAAATTTCAGGGGAATTAGGTATCTCGACAGAGACATCTTTTAAAAACAGCTTTTCGATGCCAAAGCCTGGCCCTTGATTTTTTGATTCAGATGTTTCTGTTTTTGTTGAAGCTTTTTTCTTTGTTTTTTTATCTTCGGCCATGTTTTTTCCTAACTTTAATTTAAATTCAAATTTGTATAACCCACATTCTATCCCCTAAACATAGAATAATAAATATTTGCTTTTACTTAATTCAATCTTCAAGGATAAGTTTGTCTAGATTTCCATCGTTATTAATTAATCTTAATTGCTCAAAGCCTCCTATATGCTTATCTCCAATAAAAATTTGTGGCACAGTCTTCTCACCTGTAATTTTTATCATTTCATCCATATAAGAAGGATTTTCATCAACCATAATTTTTTTAATTTTTTTAAATCCTTTATTAAGGAGCAGTCTTTCCGCATTCACACAATATGGGCAAAACTGAGAACTGTACATAAGAATTTCTTTCATAAATTAAAATCACTTAATATAAGATAATTAAATAGTAATGAATTGGTATTATAATTGATGTGTCGAATAAAAATAAATTCATTCCAATAATTAATTAAATGAAAAAAAACACTTTATTGCTGCTCATTCTTGATGGTTTTGGTCACAGCAGTGACAAAGAATATAATGCAATTTTCTCTGCGAATACACCAAATTGGGATCACTTACTCAAAACCTATCCTAATAGCCTAATCAATGCGTCTGAATCATTTGTTGGTCTACCTGAAGGCCAAATGGGAAATTCAGAAGTAGGTCATTTATGTATAGGTGCTGGAAGAGTCATTGACCAAGATTTAGATAGAATTAATAAATCAATAAAAGATGAGAGTTTTTTTTCAAATGATATTTTAATTCCTGGATTAGAAAAAATTTCACAAAACAATAACGCCTTGCACATCTTAGGGCTTCTATCTGACGGAGGTGTCCATAGCCACATAGATCATATTCTTGCTTTAATAAAGCTAGCAAAGGAACGGAATGTTAAGCATGTATTTATTCATGCAATCCTCGATGGTCGCGATACCCCCCCTAAATCAGCCTCAAAATATATAAAAAAACTGGAAGATTTTTGTAAAAAGATAAATCTTGGTGAAATTAAAACAGTTTCAGGAAGATTTTACGCTATGGATAGAGATAATAGGTGGGATAGAACACATTTAGCGTACGATGCAATTGCTTGTGCATCTTCATCATATGCTGAATTCTCGGCTCAGCAAGCCCTGAATGAGTCATATGCTAGAGGAAAATCTGATGAATTCGTAATCCCCACACTTATAAAAAAATCAGAAACTTATTCAGGAATTCATGATGACGACATGGTTGTCTTCATGAATTTTAGATCTGATAGAGCCAGGCAGTTAACAGATAGCATCCTCAATGAATCCTTTAAAGAATTTGAACGACCTTCAAGACCTCACAATATTAATTATTTAACATTGACGAGTCATGATGAAAAACAAAAAAAAGCTAAATGTATATTTAAACCAATTAATATAAAAAATTCTTTAGGTGAATATATTTCAGATCTAAATAAAACTCAACTTCGTATAGCTGAGACAGAAAAATATCCACACGTGACCTTTTTCTTTAATGGGGGTATTGAAGAAGAATATAAAAACGAACAAAGAATCCTCGTTCAATCACAAAACGTGGCCACGTATGATTTAAAGCCAGAAATGAGTGCGTATGAAATTACAGATAAACTTCAAGAAGCAATTCTCTCCGAGAGCTATGATCTGATTGTCTGTAACTATGCTAATGGAGATATGGTTGGGCATACTGGAAATTTAGAGGCTGCAATTAAAGCCATTGAAGTACTCGATAAATGTATTCATGAAATATATAAAGCAATAAAAAAAATAGGTGGTCAGATGATAATTACAGCAGACCATGGAAATGCAGAGGTAATGATGGATACTAAAAATCAACAAAAACACACCCAACATACCGTGAATAAGGTGCCATTTGTTTATGTAGGGAGAGAAATAAAATCTATTAAGAATGGAGGGCAGCTTTCTGATATAGCACCAACTATCCTTGCGTTGATGGATGAGGAAAAACCAAAAGAAATGACTGGAAAAAATTTAATTGAAATTATTTAAAAAAATTCAGAACACACTCCTCATTATTGTATTTAGCATTTCATCGTTAGCTCTTTTTGCCGGAGAAACTGATGACGCCAAAAGTAATTTAAATAAAATTCAAAAGCAGATCAATTCAATTGAAAAAAAAATTAAAAAAAATTCAAAAGTTAAAAAAGGGTTAAATAGGTCATTAAAAAAACATGAGAAAGAAATTAGTGCCACAAAGAAAGAAATTTTTAAGGTAAAAAAGAAACAAAAAAATAACAAAAAAAAGTTAGCTGCCTTAAGTAAAAAATTAAAAAAATTAGAAATAGAATTGTTAAAAAGTAAACAATTACAAAATGAAATACTCTACCAGTCCTATATAAAACCAAAACCAGGTTACTTACAGTTATTCATAGAAGGGATAAATCCTAATGAAGTTTCAAGACAGATTAACTATATTGGCTACTTAACTAAAGCACAAAATCAGAATATCCTTAAAATAAATAAAACAAAGGAGAAAATTAGTTCGACGAAAAAATCAACAAAAAAAATTCTCAAAGATGTAACGCAACTTAGAAAGAAGAAAGAGAGAAATGCAAGGAAGTTAGAAAAGAAAAAGAAAGCAAAAAAATTAACCTTAAATAAAATTTCAAAAAAACTTAAATCTCAAAAAAATAAGAAACTAAAGTTACAGCAAGACGAGAAAAAATTGAGTTCTCTTATTAAGAACCTGATGATGAAACTTAAGGCAGAAGAAAAAATAAGAAAAGCTGAAAAAAAAGATACTAAAAAAGAGAAAGTAGTTGTTGATAAAAAAGCTTATAAGATTAATTTTGCCAAACTTAAAAAGAAGCTAAAGCTTCCTGTAAAAGGTAAAGTTTTATACAAGTATAATGCCAAGAGATGGGATACAGGAACAAGATGGAAGGGCCTATTTATTAAGGCTAAAGAGGGATCGAATGTTAAATCTGTTGCTGCCGGTCAAGTTGTTTTTTCTGACTGGCTTAGAGGGTTTGGGAATATAATCATTATCGATCATGGAAAGAGCTATATGAGCCTTTATGGAAATAATGATTCACTTTTAAAACAAAAAGGAGAATATATTAAAGGAGGTGAAATTATTGCTCTATCGGGAAACAGTGGTGGAAATAAGTATAACGGACTATATTATGAGCTGAGACACAACGGTAAACCCTTTAATCCTCTTAAATGGACCAAATAAAAAAAATTCAGTCTCCAATAAAATGTAGATCTATAAGTCTTTCAAAGCTACCAAATCGATGTTCATAAAGAAAAATACCCTGCCACGTCCCTAAATTTATTTCTTTATTTTTTATTGAGAACGATAGGTTGGTTTGAGTCAGTGCAGTTCTTATATGGGCTGACATATCATCTGGCCCCTCTAAAATATGACTATATGCCTTGTCGCCATCAACAACCAATTTTGTAAGGAAATTTTCTAGGTCTATTAAAACATCTGAATCATAATTTTCATTTACCAAAAGGCTTGCAGACGTATGCTTAATATTTATCGTCAGCAATCCTGTATTAACTTCTTCTGCATTTATCCAATCCTTTATTTTTGGCGTAATATCGTAAAGCTTTCTACCATTTGTTAATTCAACAATATTTCCAAAAATTTGAATCAAATTAGCCTCTATATCTTTTTATAACTTTTAAATGAGCCATAAAGAAACAGTAATACGCCTAGTGATATTGCACTATCTGCAACGTTAAATGCAGGCCAATAAAATTCAGCAAAGTGAAGGTAGATAAAATCAATAACATAACCATAGCTTATTCTGTCATAAAGGTTGCCAATAGCCCCCCCAAGAATAAGAAGCAATCCTATGACAATTAAGATATTTTTTTTATATTGATTTATTAGCCATGGGATGTATAAAACAGCAAGCAATGAGATAGCAATTAAAAAATATCTTTGCCAACCACCTTGATCACTCAAAAAACTAAATGCTGCTCCCGTATTTTGAAAGTGCACAAGACTTAAAAAAGATGTAATCTCAACTTGCTCACCATACATAATTTTATTTTGAATGAAATTTTTTGAAACAATATCTAACAAAAAAACAGATAAACTAATTAAATATAATTTATGCATAAAGTCTTATTTCGCCATCCTCATAAAGATTCTTTATACACCTTCCACATAACTCTTTATGACTTTCATCGAGACCAACATCTTCGCAATAATGCCAGCATCTCTCACATTTTTGATGCTCACTTTTGTATACATTCACTTCAAGCTTTTCATTTTTTTTAATATTAACTTTAGAGGAGATAAATATAAACTTTAGGTCCTCAATAAATTCATTTAAGCTGTTATAAATCTCTGACGGGGCCCCAATCTCAATGACCGACTGTAGAGAGGATCCCACCATACCTTTCTCCCTAAGCTCTTCAATTTTTTTATTTACAAGACCTCTAATTTCTAAAATATTTTTCCAATCATCTAGATTTTTATCTTTTACTAAATTTTCTGGGAATTGGTACCAAGTCTCAGTAAAAATACTTTTTTTATTATTTTTAAAAATAGTTTCTGAGGCTTCGTGTGCAGTAAAGCTTAAGATTGGTGTCATAATCCTAATTAATGACTGCGTTATATGAAATAAGGCGCTTTGTGCTGACCGTCTTCCATGTGAGTCTTCCTTCATTGTATAAAGCCTATCCTTAATGACATCCAAATAAAATCCTCCTAAGTCCTCTGAGCAAAATGAAACAAACTTTTGGATGCCTAGATAAAAATTAAATGAATCATAATCTTTTATTATTGATTCTTGAAGAACTTGAGTTTGATGCAAGGCAAACCTATCAATCGATAACATTTTCTCTGGTGGCACCAATTGAGTTTCTTTGTCTATATCTTCAATGTTAGAGATTAGAAATCTCAAGGTATTTCTAATTCTTCTATAGCTATCTGCCACTCTTTTAATAATCTCATCAGAGATATTTAGCTCTCCGGAGTAATCAGTAGTGGCGACCCATAGCCTCAAAATATCCGCTCCATATTGGTTAATAATTTTTTGAGGGGAAATTACATTACCTTTAGACTTACTCATCTTATGGCCTTCACCATCAACGACAAAGCCATGTGTTAATAAAGCCTTAAATGGAGCTGCGTCATTAATTGCACAGCCGGTCAACAAGCTTGATTGAAACCAACCTCTATGCTGATCAGAACCCTCGAGATAAAGGTCTGCAGGATAATTTAACTCTTCTCGGTCTTGAATAACAGATTGATGGGTAGTGCCAGAGTCAAACCAAACATCTAGTGTATCTGTTGATTTTAAATAGGCATCTGCGTCAGCACCAAGCATCGAATCTATGTCTAAATTGAACCAGGCATCAACCCCTTCTTTTTCCATCATTTTGGCAATTTTCTCAAAAAATGAAATAGATTCTGGATGCGGTAAATTTGTTTCCTTATTTAGAAATATTGGTATAGGCACCCCCCAAGACCTTTGTCTTGAAATACACCAGTCAGGCCTCTTTTCAATCATTGATTTCAGCCTACCTTCCCCCCAATTTGGAAAAAAACTTGTTTTTTTAATTACTTCTTCAGCTTGACCACGCAACGAGACATTATTCTTATTTTTTATATCCATCCCAATAAACCATTGTTCCGTCGCTCTAAAAATAATTGGAGTTTTATGTCGCCAACAATGCGGGTAGCTATGGGTAAAATTTTCTACAGATACGAGTGCTCCATTTGCCTTGAGTGTCTCTATAATTTTTTTGTTTGCATCCCAAACATTCAGTGAACCAACAATATCAGTTTCTTTCGTAAACTTTCCATTTTTATCTACCGGGCTTTCGATCGGTAGGTTATAGCGACTTCCTACTACATAATCATCAACCCCATGGGCTGGCGCAGTATGAACCAAACCTGTACCAGTTTCTGTTGTTACATGAGATCCACAAATGATAGATACATCCTTTTCCTTAAAAGGATGACGGCATTGTATATTTTCAAGTGCCGCCCCATCACACGAACCTACCAAATTACCTTCAAGCTCGTATGACTGCAGCTTTGTTTTTGATAAATCAGTAGAAAGTATCAAAAATTTATCCTCTATCTCATATAACCCATATTCAAGTTTAGGATTAACACAAATTGCTTCGTTAGCTGGAAGGGTCCAAGGCGTGGTTGTCCAAATAACAGCAAAAATATCTTTATTAATTTTACAATCAAAAATTCTTTCAATAGCCTCCCTATCAATACAATTAAAGGCCACATCAACGGCTATTGATTTTTTGTCCTCATATTCCACTTCAGCTTCAGCAAGAGCAGAACCACAATCTGTGCACCAATTAACTGGCTTTCCACCTTGATATAAATAGCCACTCTCGTAAATCTTTGCTAATGACCTTACGATATTTGCTTCAATTTTATAATCCATTGTGAGATAAGGTTTATCCCATTCTCCGAAAACACCCAATCTTTGAAAATCCTTTTTTTGACTCTCTACTTGTTCTCGGGCATAAGTTCGACAAAGGTCTCTAAACTCTTGAGGCTTTAAATTTTTCCCATGTTCTTTTTCAATAACTAATTCAATTGGCAATCCATGACAATCCCATCCTGGGACATAAGGAACATCAAAACCAGAAAAAGTTTTTGATTTGATAATAAAATCTTTTAATATTTTATTTACGGCATGGCCAATATGGATATTTCCATTTGCATAAGGTGGGCCATCATGAAGAATATATTTTTCCATTCCTAACCGTGATTTTCTTATGGCGTCATAGATTTGTTTATCTTCCAAGCTCTTTAACCATTCAGGCTCTCTCTTAGCAAGGTTACCCCTCATTGGAAAGCTAGTTTCAGGGAGATTTAGTTTGTATTTGTTTTGCTCTGTCATAAATTCTTCTTATCAAAAAAAAGTTTTGCTTTAATTACATCTAATTTTATTTGCTCTTTTAATTCATCAAGTGACTTAAACTTTTTTTCGTCTCTTAATTTTTTTAAAAAAATAACACTTACATGTTGGCCGTATAAATCTGAAGAAAAATTCAACAAATGCACCTCAAGTTGCAATTTTTTCTCTCCCTTGATTGAGGGTCTGATACCGAGATTAGCAACGCCAAAATGATTTTGGAATTTTACAGCAAAGACACCCTTTAATGGAGGACGATTATGCCGCATATGGATATTTGCAGTAGGAAAACCAATCTTTCTTCCCCTTTTTTCACCATGAACAACTTTGCCAGATATAGAATAAGGCCTTCCTATATATTTATTTGCCTCGTCAAGCTTATCGTTAGCCAGAAGATTTCTTATGAGCGTGCTTGAAATTCTTTTACCATCAATAAGAATTTTATTTTTAATATTTAGCTCCATGCTACTTTCTGATAACTGTTTTATACTGCCTTTTCGACCCATTCCAAAACAGAAGTCTTCTCCTACAACAATTTCTTTTACCTTTAATTTTTTTATTAATATGCTAATGAATTCATTAGCCGTTACCTTTGAAAATTCCTGATTAAATTTAATAATATGTACCCGATCTATTTTTATTTCGTTAAAGAGTTCTATTTTTTCTCTTAGGCTCGAAATTCTCGTTTGAGGTTTATTCTGAGAAAAGTAATCTTTTGGATTAGGTTCAAAAGTAATTACTGCACTTTCTAATTTTAGAACATGGGCTCTTTTCTTGACTTCAGCTAATAAGGCCTGATGCCCTAAATGCACACCATCAAAATTACCAATAGTGACGACACATGGTAATTGCTCTAAGTTAGAGTTCCTTATTATTTTCACGATGAATGATGAGACTTTCTTAAAAATGAATTAAATTCAAAACCTAAGAATTTTAAACTAACAAAATAAATTGCGCCACTTACACTAATTATAAGCAGTAAATTTGCTGCCCTTTGTATAAATGAGTAATCAACCCATTGGTCGATAGTACCCCGAAGAAAGAATAAACAAATGATCATTAAGCCTAGAGCAATTACAATTTTGGTTAAAAATTTAAGCCAGCCTTTATTTAATATAAATAATTTCTCCTTCTTTAAAAAATAAAATAATAAGCCTGCATTGATACATGCTGCTAGTCCAATTGCAAGAGCGAGACCTGCATGTTGTAAATATCCAATAAATAAGAGATTCATTGCTTGTGTACAAAATAAAGTAAAAATTGCAATTTTGACTGGTGTTTTAATATTCTGTTGGGCATAAAAGGCTGGTGCCAATATTTTAATTAAAATTAAACCGACCAGTCCAACACTATAGGCAATCAACGCTGTTTGAGTCATTAAAATATCATATTCAGTAAAAGCCCCGTAGTAAAAGAGCGTTGTAATAAGTGGGACACCAAGCATGGCTAGACCTACTGCTGCAGGCGCTGCCAACAAAATACCCAATTTAAGGGCCCAGTTTATTAATTCTGAATATTCTGATTTATCTTTATTAGATAAACTTTTTGATAGGCTAGGTAAAAGCAAAGTGCTTAATGCAACACCCAATATTCCTGCTGGAAATTCAAGTAATCTATCAGCATAGTAAAGCCATGAAATACTACCTACTGAAAGAAATGAAGCAAAAATTGTATTGATGAGAAGTGAAATTTGAGCAACAGACACACCTAATATAGAGGGGCCCATTAATTTCAAAACTCTCCATACACCATCTTCTTTAAAGTTAAAATCAAGTTTTGGTATACATCCAATTTGTTTTAAAAATGGAATTTGAAACATTAGCTGAAGAATTCCTCCAACAAAAACTGACCAAGCTAGAACATAAGCTGGCTGATTAAAATAATCAGCAAAAAATAATGCGCCTAAAATAAATGAGATATTTAACCAAACAGGGGTAAAAGCAGGCACAATAAATTTTCCAAATGTATTTAAGATCCCCCCCGCCATAGATACAAGTGAAATAAAAAATATATAGGGGAAAGTAATCCTCAGTAAATCAACAGTTAGATTATATTTTTCAGGATTTGTCACAAACCCAGGTGCAGTTATATAAATAATCCAAGGTGCACCAAAAACTCCTAATAGCGTAATTAATATAAGGAAAAGACCTAGTAAGGTTGAAATTTTATTGATAAATGACTCTAACTCAAGAGAGGAGTTTTTTGTTTTATATTCAGACAATATAGGTATAAATGCCTGAGTAAAAGCCCCCTCAGCTGAAATTCTTCTCAATAAATTTGGAATTTTAAATGCAACAAAAAAAGCATCGCTCTCTAAACCAGCTCCAAAAATTCTTGCAATAACTGTATCCCTTATAAAACCAAGGATTCTTGATATTGTTGTCATCCCACCAATACCAAAGAATGTTTTTAATAAGTTCATAGTCGGTTACATTATACGATTAAAATTTTAGTTTAATTTTATCACGGTACCTGATTCAGTTTTTTTATGTTTAATCAATTATTTACCTATAAATATTTAATAAAACTTGTATCTAATTCATAAAATGGATAAAATACACAACTTAAAAATTGATGCAAGGATTAGCACATGGCCAATACGGCTCAAACAAGAAAAAGAGCAAGGCAAACAGTGAAACAAAGAGCTCATAATGTAGGTCTTCGTTCAACACTTAGAACAGCTATTAAGAAAATTAAATCGGCAATTGAAGGTGGAGATAGTAAAGCTGCAAAAAAAGCTTTTGAAGAAAATGTTTCTGTTATAGACAGAATCGCTGATAAAAAAATTATTCACAAAAATAAAGCAGCTCGTCATAAATCAAGACTAAACACAGCAATTAAATCTATGTAAAACTTGGAAATGTAATTCTCTTACATTTCCAGTAGTTTTAACCTTATTTCTTCAGCCTTATTAATTAAATCTTCAAGCCTTTCTCCAACAACTGTGATATGTCCCATTTTACGACCACTGCGTGGCTGATTTTTTCCATATAAATGTATGTTTATCCCTGGTCCCTTTATTTCTTCAAAATTTGGTGTTTCAGGCTCTCCATTTTTTAACCATAAATCACCTAATAAATTCAACATCACAGCATTTTTCTCTAAATTAATTTCTATTAAACTTTTATCTACAAGACTCAACACTTGCAGATCGAATTGACTTACATTGCAGGCATCTAAAGTAAAGTGGCCAGAGTTATGCGGTCTAGGTGCAATCTCATTTACATAAAGCTGCCCGTCGGAAATAAAAAATTCAACTGCAATTGTCCCAACATAGTTTAAATTTTTTGCTATCTTCAGTGCATAGCTCACAGCCTTTTTTTTAAAATTTTCGCTTACCCTTGCCGGTATAATGGACAAATCTAAAATACCTGCTTCATGTTGATTTTCAATAACGGGAAATATTTCTGATAAGCCACCTGAGGATCTAGTTAAAACCACAGAAATTTCTTTGTCTAAATTTAATTTTTTTTCTAAAATAAACTCATTTTCATTTGACCCATTTAATACTGCTTTAACTTCACTGATTGAATTTACTTGATGCTGACCTTTTCCATCATAACCAAACTTTGATTGTTTAAGAATTGCTGGGAATAGGTCTTTATTTTCAAATTCTGAAAATGATTCAATAGAATTAATTGGCTCACAAGGCCCAATAGGAAGCTCGAGGCTCTTGATAAACTCTTTTTCTTGTATTCGCCTTTGAACAATCGAAATAGCTAAAGCATTTGGGTGAGTTCTAACCTTTTTTTCCAAATAACTAATAGTTTCCGATGGTATATTTTCAAATTCAGTCGAAATTGCCTCACAGTTTTTAACCATTAAGTCTAGTGAGGATTTATCTGAAAATGAACTACAAATATGATCATCTGCTATTTTTCCAGCTGGACTCTCTTGATCAGGATCTAATACCATCACTTCATAACCTAAGCGGTGGGCAGCCTCAACAAAAAACTTTCCTAATTGACCCCCTCCCAACATTCCTAACATTGAAGGCGGCTTTATCGCTTTACTCATAGTTATTAGCTTTCTAGTTTCATATCAAAAACTTTTTGTTCTTGAGTTTTAGTAAACTCATTAAGTTTATTTTTTAGATCATTATTTGCCTCTGCAAGCAATCTCACTACAAATAGAGCAGCATTGAATGCGCCTGCTTCTCCAATTGCGAATGTTGCAACTGGGACTCCTTTTGGCATTTGGACAATAGAAAGTAAGGAATCTTTACCTTCTAAATAAGTTGTTTTTATGGGTACCCCCAGAACAGGAAGATTTGTTTTTGAGGCAATCATACCTGGTAAATGTGCGGCGCCACCAGCGCCTGCAATAATCACTTTAAACCCATTAGCTTCTGCCTCATTTGCAAATGAATACATTAAATCAGGAGTTCTATGAGCAGATACAACCTCAGCTTTATAACTTATTCCAAAATCATCTAAGATTGTTGCAGCATGCTTCATCGTGGGCCAGTCACTTTCTGAACCCATTACAATGGCAACAACTTCCTTTTCTTTATTCATTCCCTCCCCCTTAAATATTATAGAACTACGAGATTATCCCTATGAATGATATTTACTTCATTTATGAAACCTAAAATAGATTCAATTTCATCACTTGAAACACCGCAAATCTTTTTTGAATCAACTGAATTATAGTTAACAAGTCCTTTAGCTATCTCAACTCCCTTGGCATTCACGCATGACACAACCTCACCACGATCAAACTTTCCTTCTACCCCTGATATACCAATCGGAAGCAAGCTTTTACCTTTTTCTGATATTGCTATCGATGCACCCTCGTCAAGGATTAATCTTCCACAACTCCTCAAATTATCTGCAAGCCATTTTTTCTTTGCTATTTTTTTCTCAAGTCTAGACTCTAAAAAAGTACCGACAGACTGATTATTGAATAACTTAAAAAATGTTTCATCAATCTTCCCATTTGCAATGATCGTATGTGTACCACT
>OCVR010001856.1_pt1 | contig 16535 bp, 28 predicted proteins | sample 1539091 | NCBI WGS metagenome assembly OCVR01 (sample SAMEA3355530, study PRJEB22509) | marine metagenome | biome: marine; feature: coastal ocean; material: water | place: USA | collected 2010-08-07 | depth 16 m | reverse complement strand
GGAGAAGAAATACTTCAATTGAGAATAAACCTTTTGAAGGATCATGTAGATAAATTTATTATTGTTGAAAGTAATAAGACTCATAGTGGTCAGCCAGTAGAGCGCAAGTTTGGCGAGGTTGCTCGTAAACTTGGTCTGCCTATTGAAAAGATCATATATGTAGAACATGATATTCCTGACGTAGATGATCTAGAAATACTAGACATCGATAGAAAAAATGCTGGAGTAAATAGAGGTAACAGAGATTCCGTATTTGCTCGAGCTCGTGAAAGACTGCAGAAAGATGCAGTAATGGATGCATTAGATCAGTTTGATAAACGTGACGTATTCATCTATGGTGATGCTGACGAAATTATCAATCCTCGACATATTCATTGGGTTGCTAAGCAATGTCAAAGCCATCCAAACATAATCATTAAAGTTCCATTAGTATATTTGCAAGGTCGTGCAGATTTAAGAGTACATCATAGAGATGGTAAACCTTTAATCTGGAAACGAGCTATGTTCTTTGCCACAAAAGAACAACTACAATATTTTAAATTAAGTAATATTCGTTGTGGTAATATTCATGTTCCTGTGAGATTTCCAACTGATAAAGGTATTATTCAAGAAGATATGGGTTGGCACTTTGCATGGATGGGAACTAATGCTCAACGTCAAACAAAAGCAGATTCATTTGCTCATGCCTTTGATAACTTTGAATGGCATACAGAAGAAGGTGGATATTCAGATTATAAGAAATTCGTGGATACCACAGAGCCAGTAGAAGGCGCTATTGCTCCAGATAGCAATGTTGACCATGTACTAAAACGTTACCCTCATTCGGAGTTACCACCGTTGATTTTTGAGACGCCATTTATTAAAGAATTTCTACTACCAGATGTAAAACTAGAACAAACATATGCATTTAATGATTGCTCATGTTATTGGTGTGAAAAGCTTGAATGGCCGTTGATGTATGATCTCGAAGATAATAATGAAAGACTATGGTTTGAAGTTCCACGTAGTTGCTCAGTTACAGTTAAAGAAAGCTTTCCAAAACGTAAGCAAGTAATGCGATACACTAAGATGTATAAACGTTTAGTAGAAGAAAAGCGTGTACCTATTATGGTATTCACTGATCCAATTGAAAGGTTTATTTCTTTAATTAACGTTTACTTGACTGATAAGCAACGATATTCTGATTATGGTAAAGATGTGTTTAGTACAATTGATGTAGATATTTCTCAACTTACTAGGAAAGAAAAGATCAAGATGTTCTTCTCAAATCTAAATAAGATTACATCTAACCATCAGGTTCACCACTTCCACCCACAATGCCGGTTTGTTGATACAGAAAGTTTCGAACAAATTGAAGTTATTAAGCGTGAAGATGTGAATGATTACTTTGGTATTACTGCAAGACATAATGTTACTGATAAAGATATTACAGTAGATGATTTTACTGAAGAGCAAATAGATTTTATCAAAAGAGCATATGCTAGCGACTACGCATTCTTTAAAAAGTATGGAAAATCAAATGGCAAGACTAAAAGTAAACGAAAAAACAGTTGAAGGTCTACTAGCTGAGGTAGATTACCACAAGAAAGCTAAGGCTGAGGTTCTCAGAGAGAATGATTCTCTGAGGACTGACAACTCTATGTTATCAGAAATTCTCACAGACATGACAGGCGATGATAGTTACTGGAAAGACGATCCAGCCACTAATTCTATGCGCTGGCGCGTAAAAAACTTGCTAAATAACATAAAAAGGGGTTGACATTACTGCAAGAATAGTTTATAGTAGTAGTATAAACAAAATAAAGAGGCAGTTATGACAATCAAAAACCTAATCATTACGACAGTTTCTGCGGCAATGACAGCTACTATGCTTATTGCTCCAGTATATGCAACAGTTCAACACGAAAATCGTTTGGCAGATGAAGCAGAAACTGAATGCTTAGCTTTAAACATATATTACGAAGCACGTAGCAGCAATCTAGCAGATAAAGCAGCAGTAGCCGACGTAGTCATAAATAGAACACAAGACCGTAGGTACCCAAACACGATTTGTGGCGTTGTTCAAGACGGATACAAAGCTAATCGTAGAGACTGTCAGTTCTCTTGGTACTGTGACGGCAAAAGCGACATTCCTCAAGATCAAGATCGTTGGATGGAAGCACAATCTATTGCTTTCTCAATGATTGCCTTTGGAGATTACCGTGGCATTACTGAAGGTGCCACTCACTATCATGCCACTTACGTAGATCCATTCTGGGCTTCAAGCCTTCAAATGGTTGGACGTATTGGACAACACATTTATTACCGTTGGGAGAATTAATTGAAAAAAATTACAAACAGACCAGTAGACATCATGGACTTACTGAAGCCGCCTTTGAATCAAAACCAGCGGATTATTACAAAGCATGCAGTAAACATCTATGAATTTTATGTAAGTGGAGACATTGAGTCCTCTGAAGACTACATTGAATGGTTTGACATTATTCGTAGTGCTGCTAAAAATGATATTTTAAAGTTTTATATTAACTCTTCAGGTGGCGACTTGTTTACTGCTATTCAGTTTATGAGAGTACTACATGAAACAGAAGCGCAGATTGTGGTATCAGTAGAAGGTGCATGTATGAGTGCAGCAACATTGATTTTCCTATGTGGACATCAGTTTGAAGTATCACCACATTCTATGTTTATGTTCCATAACTATTCATCTGGAGTAGTTGGTAAAGGTGGCGAAATGTATGATCGCTTATCTCATGAAAAAGGTTGGGCTAAACGTTTGCTCGAAGATGTGTATTCTGATTTCTTAACAGATGAAGAAATTACATCTATTCTAAATAACAAAGATATTTGGATGGATGGAGATGAAGTCATTACACGTCTAAATACTAAAGTTGAAGCTATGGATGCACAAGCAGAACTCGAAGAAGAGGCTGAAAAAGCAAAAGCTGAACCCAAAAAGAAACCCACCAAGAGAAAGGCTAAATGAGAGTAAGAGCATATAATAAAGAAACAGGTGTATTAGTAGCAGATTACATTTTTGAAAATGTACAAGAAGCATGCACCTTTTTAGATGCAATGATTAAAAAAGGTTATAATACAGAAATGGAGAAAGTAAATGTCTGATGAAAAATATATTGTAGTGACTGCAACATCTACACATCGTATGCGTTATTGTATTCCTGTAAGTGAACTACAAAAGCTAAATACAGATGTGGATATTACAAATGATATTCCAAAGCAAATCGAATGGGCTAATGATAGTGTTTCGTCTGAAGAGATTAAAGAATTCTCTCAGCATTATATTGGAGAAAATATTGTAGATACTTTCATCTTAGATGAAGAAAGAATGCTTATGATGTTTGATCGTGATAATGAATATTTAGCTGATTGGCCAAAGAATAAGAAAATTGAATACGTGCATGACTGGAAAGAAGCAATCACATGGAAGAATAAATGAAAATACAAATAGCAGGATACGGGTTTGTTGGAATGGCCCATGCACTAGCTTTACAGTCTAGTGGGATAGATGTACATATTTACGATCCTTATAAAGGATATAAAGAATGGTGTGATGATTGCGATGCGATTATTATTGCTGTAAGTACACCTCAAAATACTGACGGTTCCTGCGACATGTCTAATGTTTATTCTTGTGTAGAAGCAGCAGGTGTTCATAATCCTGATGTACCTATTTTAATTAAGTCTACAATCTCATTAGATGGTTGGAGATTAATCAACAGATCTTATCCTCAAATTAATGTAACTTTCTCACCAGAATTCCTCAGAGCTAAACATGCATTAGAAGACTTTAAAAATCAGACTGCTACCATGATAGGTGGCGGTCATATTGGCTTTTGGATAGACGTCTTAAGTTCATCTCTTGGAACAGATGTAGATGTTGGAGATCCTGAAGTGTTGATATTGACTAAATACTTTCGTAACTCGTACTTAGCAACAAAGGTAGCTTTCTTTAATCAGATGTATGATATCTGTGAAGCTGCTGGAGTAGACGGAAAAAAAGTGTTGACAAACACCGCAAAAGATGATAGAATAGGTATAAGTCACACAGCAATTACAGAGGAACGTGGTTTTGGCGGGCATTGTTTTCCTAAAGATACCTCTGCACTTTGTCAAGCAGCTAAAGAATTTGGTGAACCTATGACTATACTTGAAGCAGCTAGGGAATATAACGATAAAATACGTAGGATTAAAGAATGAAATATGGTATAACATTTAGCACTTTTGATCTATTGCACGCTGGCCATGTCCAGATGCTTAGAGAGGCCAAGGATCAGTGCGATTATTTAATATGTGGCCTGCAAATGGACCCATCTCTAGACCGAGCTGAGAAGAATGCACCAGTGCAAACTGTTGTAGAACGATACACTCAACTAAAAGGTCTTCGATATGTTGACGAAATCATTCCATATAATAATGAGAAAGATGTTGAAGACATATTAACAATGTACGATATTGATGTTAGAGTATTGGGAGAAGAATATCGAGAGTTGGATTTTACCGGCAAGGATATCTGCAAGAAGCGGGGTATTCAGCTGTACTTTAATAAACGCGACCACCGCTTCTCATCAAGTGACTTACGGAAGCGAGTATGTGAAAGGGAGGCAAAATGACTTTAATTTATGAAAATGACGGTAGAGATGTTTACCAGCGAGAGTTTGGTGCACCTTCTTCTACTAGAGTAAAAACTAAACACCAACTGGAGTTTGAATTCATGGAAACAAACGATATTGTTAAAAATGATATTTACGATACAACTGCAATTATTAAACAAGATAGTTTAATGGAAAGTCATCTGCATAATTTAGCTGCACAAAGTGACGGTGAGTTAATGAGCAGAATTGCTGAAAGGTTTTCAAAGCTTACACGAGCAGCACATAATCGTAAACATTGGACGGGGCACGAGTAATGATAAATTGGACCTTATTTGCTGTACACCTTTTAACAACTGGTGCTATAAATTATGATAAAGAGTTAGTGGGAATGCATGGCTTTGAAACAAGATATGAGTGCGAAGCAATTCGTACAAAAGTACTTGAGATTATCCCTGCGCCACCTTTACAAGATCTAAGATGTTTGAGGACTGACCAAATATGAGAAGATTTATCTTTGATGTAGACGGTACTCTAACACCAAGCCGTAGCGTAATCGATCCTGAATTTAAAGATTGGTTTATTAACTTTATTATTAACAACAAAGTGTGGCTTGTGACTGGTAGTGACTATCCAAAAACATTAGAACAACTTGGCGCTGAGATATGCGAAAACGTTGTTACTTCTTATAACTGCCAAGGTAATGATATTTGGAGCAGAGGTAAACGTGTAAATGTTAAATCTTTTAATCCACCTAAAGAGCTATATGATTTGATGAATGGATGGCTACAAGCAAGTGGGTTTCCTCTTCGTACTGGTACACATATTGAAGAACGTCGTGGTATGATTAATTTTTCAATCGTAGGACGTGGTGCTACTCCAGAAGAAAGAGCTGAATATGTTGTGTGGGATCTTGCAAATCGTGAAAGAGAAAGCATAGCACTTGAGATAAATACTAAATTCAGTGGTATTACTGCAACAGTTGGTGGTGAGACAGGTCTTGATATACATAATACAGGTGCAGATAAAAGCCAAATCCTAGAAGATTTTAATGAAGATGATGATATACGATTCTTCGGAGATCGAATGGAACCAGGCGGAAATGATGCTCCTCTTGCAAATGCAATTAAAAAAGGTAAAAACTATCACGTAAAAGACTGGCGTGATACATGGAAATTATTGAAAGAATTTTAAATGTTTACGATTGAAATGGATTGGGATGAAACAGCTATTACTATTTTAGATGAAACCGGCCAATATGAAGATTTAGAAATTATGATGTATGACGATATTTGTTATATGAGACAATTTCTCGAAGACACAAACAAGTATAGTCTCATTGCTATTACACCTGAGATGATGTACGAATTTATGAAGTCATTTAAGTTGCCAGAAGGCGCTTACTTAGTAAAACACAAATAGGAGAAAACAATGGTTATTATTTACGGCAAACCAAGCTGTGGTTTTTGCACCAAAGCAAAAAACTTTTGCACAGATAGGCAGCTAGAATTCACATATAAAGATGTTCAGAACGAAAGCTTTATGACTGAGCTAAAAGATCTTTACCCAGATGCTCGTTCGGTTCCACAAATCTTTATTGGATCAGACCGTATCGGTGGTTATACTGAGTTAGTTACTTATGTAGAAGATACTGGCTACAACGGTACAGGTCTTACTCTTTAAAGTAAAGTTGTTATAGTGTAGATCATACTAGTAATGAAAAGTGCTGCGATTACAAGTTCTAATGTAAAGTCAATGTTAATTTTGTTCATATAATATATACCTCCGTACTATATATGCAAAATAATTAAAAAAAGCCTTGACATTCGTATTACATTTTGTTATTATGGTTATATCAAACGGAGGATGATATGAGGACTGTGCACTACGTAGGGATGGATGAGGCAACTTATCTTCGAGCACGTAGAGTGTTTGGAGGTCCGGCATACTATCACAAAGTTATGGACGACAGAGTCTTTACTGAAGTTGCTCCTGATGATGTGGTAGTTATTGATAATGAGCGGCACAGCCCTTACGTATGGGATGCTTCCGCAGTTGATAGGAGATATACAGAATGAGTATGCATATGATCAAAGGCGTGCAAGTGCACGGTAATGGTAAGAAAAACAAAAAGAAACTTGACATGAAAGAAGTTGAGCTTCAGTGGCGTCGTTACAATAAAGACATGCGCCGTAAAAACATGCATAATTGTCAATTCAAAGCGCTTGACGATTTTGTTAATTATATATCAGGCACTATGCCTAAAAGAAAAACGGAGTTTAAACAATATGAAGCGCCCAAATCGTATGTCCGCAACACAGAGACACATCCGTCTGCAACAGCAAAGACGTCGGATACAGTTCCATCACATGCAACTAAACGAGAAAGCCAAAAGTACACAGGAGATCTCATCGTCGGTATCGCCACAATGCATAAGTCCAATCTCGTTCCGATCATGCGAGGAACTAACGAAGCAAAAGATGTAGCAGCAATGCGCAGATAACTCCTATAAATATCCTTATAGTTAACTATGGGGATATTTTTTTATGTGGATCTACAAAGGTGAAACATTCACTTCTGAGATGATTGAAGACTGGGTTGGTTTTGTATATTTGATTACAGATAAATCAAATGATATGAAATACGTTGGTAAGAAATTACTTACTTCTAAACGGAAGCTACCACCGCTTAAAGGTAAGAAAAGAAGAAGAACAGTAATAAAAGAAACTGATTGGATGAAATATTATGGCTCTTCTGAAGAAGTTAAGTTAATGGTAGAAGAAAAAGGTGCAGATAACTTTCACAGAGAAATCTTAACCTTATGTAAAAGTAAAGGTGAACTTGGTTATTTAGAAGCCAAGTACCAGTTTGAGAACGACGTTTTGTTACGAGATGATTTTTATAATGGCATTATTCAATGTAAAATACATAGAAACCATGTAAGATCATTAAAAAAAGTGAAATAAACAGTTGACATTTCTTTTGAAGTATGATATTATAGTTATATTAAATGAATGGAGAATAGATTATGATAGTAACACGCAAAAGCGCATTGACAGGAAAAGTACGTACTAAAAATATACCTGTACACCAGCGCGATATCGCAGAATATGAAGCCGGTTTCGTAAGTGCTTCAGAAGTATTTCACTACTTATCTAGTGCAGACCGCGAGTTTGTTATGTGTGGTATTACAGATAACGAATGGAAATCTGCATTTTCTACAGAACTACAAAAGATCGTTAACGATAAATTCGGAGTTACGGCTTGATAATATTGTTTAATGGTCCTCCTCATTCAGGCAAAGATATGTCTGCTGATTACTTTAAGAAGCAAGGTTTTAAACACCTTTCTTTTAAGTATCAGTTATATAAAGAAACTTGTAAATACTTTAATTGTAATTACGAGTGGTTTATGGAGAGATATGATGATCGTTCTTTAAAAGAAGTTCCTCATGTGGATCTAGGTCATATGTCATGTCGTGAAGCTATGATTTATGTTTCAGAAGAAGTGATTAAACCTAAACATGGTTTAGATTACTTTGGCAAACAAGTTGCAGCTGAAATTGATGTGACAAAAGACTATTGCATATCAGACGGCGGGTTCATTGATGAGCTCGTTCCCGTACTTAAACGAGTTGGTTCAGAGAATTTTGTTCTTGTCCAGATTACAAGAGAAGGACATGATTTCTCTTCAGACTCACGTAGATATTTTAATTCTAAGAAATTAGTTAAAGAATATGTGCTTGGATCGAAAACAGCTGTTGACAAACAATATGTTTTGGATTATAACTTTAATGTGAACCTTTATAGGGTTCATAACAACTCAACCATCGAGGCGTTTGAAGAGACGCTTCAAGACATCTTAATAAATACTCACATGGAGCTTACATAATGACTATTACACTTGATAAAGACCTAATCAAAACACAACTACACGCAGGAACATGCACAGTTGTATTTACTAAAGCAAATGGCGATGAGCGTACTATGGAATGCACACTACAAGAAAGTGTATTACCTCCAGCCAAAAAAGAGGACCCACTTACACAAAAGAAAGTTCGCGCAGTAAGCGACGCTGTCTGTGTAGTGTATGACGTAAATGCCGAAGGATGGCGTTCATTTCGTTGGGACTCTGTAAAAACATTTACTGCATAAACGGAGATATACTAAAATGAGTATGATTTACAAGGGTGCTATCGTAGAGTCTGAGCTATCAGCCAACTCTAACGGTGGTACCGAAATGATGAGGGCGAGACTTCTAGAAAGAGCAGAGCCTGAATTGCTAGAGAAAGTAGCAGTTCACTTCTCTCGCCCTCGAGAAATTCCAAAAGATGTGGAAAACATTTTGTACTGCCACGATCTTGCAGAGGATCCTGAAAACAACATTCTATTGAATGCTGGTTGGAATAAATTTGCTAAGCTCGTTTTTGTATCGGCTTGGCAACGAGATCAATACATTATGCATTACAAAATTCCATACTCTAAATGTATGGTAATCCCAAACGCTATTGAAAAGCGTTATGAAGCTGAAGAAAAGAATACTGAAACTATTCGCTTCATTTATCACACAACACCACATCGTGGTTTAGAACTCGTGTATCCTGTCATTGATGCACTATCAAAAGAATACCCGAATATCCATTTAGATGTGTATTCATCTTTTGCTATCTATGGTTGGGTCCAACGTGACGAACCATATAATGACTTATTCAAGAAAATCCATGAACATCCAAACATGACGTATCATGGATCCGTACCTAACAAACAGGTACTTAGCGCTTTAGATAAGGCAAACATATTTCTATATCCAAGCACTTGGAAAGAAACATCTTGTATTTCCCTTATTGAAGCTATTAGAAGCGGGTGTGTATGTATCCACCCCAATTTTGGTGCACTACCGGAAACAGCAGCAAATGCGACAATCATGTATGATTATGATGAAGATCCATCACGACATGCTAACCTTGCTTTTGCAATTACAAAGTCTGTTCTGGAACACCAGAAGAACGACCCACATTTCTTAAATAGATTTTCAAGGTCAGATCGTTTTGGGCTAGTACCAAATGACATCAATACCTTTCATAATCTATGGAATAAATTACTAAGGGAAGTTCTAAATTAACTGTTGACATTTACAAGTACTTGTGTTATAATAGTACTTGTAAATTAAACTAAAATCAGAGAAAATATTATGGCAATCTTAGTAGATTATAATCAGGTTATCTTAGCCTCGCTATTCGCGAGTATTGGTAATCACACTGACGTGGCGGCGGATGAAAGCATCATTCGTCACATGTTCCTGAATTCATTGCGAGCTAATCGTAAGAAATTCACTGAAGAATATGGTGAAATCGTTATCTGTGCAGATGGTAAAAATACCTGGCGCAGAGAAGCATATCCGTATTACAAAGCAAACCGTAAAAAGTCACGAGACGAATCCGGTATGGATTGGGGTGCTTTGTTTGAAATCATGAACAACATTCGTTCAGAGATCAAAGAATTCTTTCCATATAAAGTAATTCATATTGACCATTGTGAAGCAGACGATATTATTGGCACAGTGTGTCATGAAAATGGATCAGAGCTCAACATCGGTTCAGAAAAGTTCTTAGTTTTATCTGGAGATAAAGACTACATTCAATTGCAAAACTATGCAAATGTAGATCAGTACGACCCAATTCGAAAGCGTTGGATCCGTAATGATAATCCAGTAAATTATCTTAAAGAGCATATTCTTAAAGGTGATTCAGGCGACGGTGTACCAAACATCTTGTCACCAGATAACTGTTTAGCAGTTGGTGAACGCCAAAAAGCTATGACTAAAAAGCGTCTTGCTCTTTACTCAGAAGGTCCTATAAATATGGATGAAGAGACTCTTCGTCGCTTTCATCGTAATAAGATGATGATTGACTTGCGGGAAATACCTAAAAGCTATCAGGATCAAATTATGAGTGAATACAACACAGAAAAACAAGTTGGTCGTGAGCAGTTGTTTAACTTCTTTGTAAAGAAGAAACTTAAGCACCTCATTACAGATATACAGGATTTTTAATAATGGCAATACGTATTTCTATTACAGAAATTTTAGACAAAACTGCAGAGTTCAAACAAAAAGCTGACAAGATCAATTGGCTTAAAGAGAACGACAATCCTGCACTAAGAACTATCTTATCTTATACATATGATAGTAATATTAAATTTATAATTCCAGATACTCCTCCACCTTGGAATAAGAATGAATTTGAAGATGAAGCAAAGTCTCTATTGTATAGAGAAGCTCGTCGTCTAAAAATATTCATTGAAGGTGGTGGGTACGACCAATTAAAACAGATTAAGCGTGAACAACTTTTTATTAGCTTACTCGAAGATGTAGATAATGATGATGCTGAAACACTGTGCAAAATGATACAAAAGAAACCATTCAAAGGTATCACTAAGAAAGCAGTAATGGAAGCATTTCCAGATTTAATTCAAGAATAATAGCTAACAGAGGATTATGATTAAATGTCCAAGAAAACCAGAAAGTCGTTTCGCGAGACTTGGGATGATGACGAATGGGGCGAAGATCAAAGAGATAAAAAGCGCTACGATGTGACTAAACGTAAGCGCAAACAAGCCCGTGAACAGAAGTTTTCAGACCGTTGGTTCGATGAAGATATGAACTTAAAACGAACAAAAAAGTAATTATTTTATAAGCCATTGATTTCCTTACAATCTTTTTTCAAATAAAATGAAAAAAACAGTTGACAAACACATGAAACTTAGATATAATATATATACAAGATGAAAAAATGATGTTAAACTTAAATAAGGAAACTACACTATGAAAAATACAACTCAATTCGCACAGTTCGACAAAACAACTCTTAAAGCTCTTCGTGCTGAAATGCAAGAAGTACTTAACAAGTACGCAGTATCAGCTAACTTAGATGTTTCAGTTGGTAACATGTCTTATTCAGATGCTGAAGTTACTATCAAAGTTGGTGCTAAAATCAAAGGTGCAGTTACTATGACTGATCGCATCCTTGAAGGTGAAGTTACTCGATACGGTTTAAAAATGAAGAACTCAGCTGGTGATACTATCACTGGTTACAACACACGAGCTGGTAAGTATCCTTTCCAGTACACATGTGGATCAACTGGTAATCGCTACAAGTGTTCTACTGTTCAAGCCAAATTAAAATTTGGAATGTAAAAAAATTAAAAAAGGGGGTTGACATTCAATCCCCTTTTTGTTATAATATGCTATATAATGAAAGAAAGTGAGATAATATGCTAAATGAAAAAGTAATTTTAACAGACGTAGATGGAGTCCTTCTTGATTGGGCTTACGCATTTACGCAATGGATGGAGCGTCATAACTTTGAGATGCTTCCAGGCGGTCATAAAGAATATGACGTCAATAAGCGTTACAATCTTACTACTGCTGAAAAAGAACGTATTGTTCGTATGTTCAACGAGTCTGCATGGATTCGAAAGCTGCCTCCACTACGAGATGCAGTAAAGTATGTTCGTAAGTTACATGAGGAACATGGATATATTTTCCGTGCAATCACCTCTCTAAGTACTGACTCATACGCTGGTCATCTTCGTACTAAGAACTTAATCGAATTATTTGGTCCAACGGTTTTCGAATCGTACGTCTATTTAGATACTGGAGCTGATAAAGATGATGCTCTAGAAATGTACCGTGATAGTGGATGTTGGTGGGTAGAAGATAAACCACAAAACGCTCTTCTCGGTCAATCAATTGGACTAGAGTCAATTCTCGTAGATCATCCTTTCAATCAAGACTGTACTGGCGTTCGCCGTGCTAAAAATTGGAAAGAAATTTATGAAACAATTGTAGGTTACTAAGAACTACAACGTATAAATAAAGTTAAGCACAACCACTTAATTTGACATGGATCAGTGAGGCGACCTTATGTGCTTAGGGCGCCTTTTTACATTAAGGAGCTTAAATGCCCACATATACATTCGAAGATATTAACACCGGAGAACGACAAGATCAGTTTATGAAAATTTCAGAACTCGACACCTTCCGCGATGATAATCCTCACCTAAAATCTATTATTACTGGCGCACCCTCCATTGGCGATCCAATCCGTCTTGGCTTGAAAAAGCCTGATGACGGTTTTCGTGATGTACTCAAAAACGTTCAACACCATCACAAAAAGGATAATATCAACACTTGGTAGAGTCCTTTAAAAGGAGATCCGATTTATGGCAAAACAAAGAAGACTATCCCGTAAAGAAAAAGCCCGCCTAGAAAGACAAGATGAGCATATGGTAGGTATCTTAAATCAAAGATTTATGATGCGACAAATTAAACCACTCACTGCCACACAAGGTACACTATTTTCATCATACAACAGGGGGTACAATCTAGCCGCGATCGGAACAGCAGGTACTGGAAAAACAATGTGTGCTATGTATTTGGCACTCAGCGATGTAATGCAAAGAGGAGGTTACGAAAAAGTCATCGTAATACGTTCTGCAGTTCAGACGCGAGAACAGGGATTTATGCCTGGTTCGCTACAACAAAAAGAAGCTGTATTTGAAACACCGTACACTGATATCGTAAACGATCTTTTCGGGAGGGGAGATGCATATCAGATACTTAAACAAAAAGGGATGATTGAGTTTAAGACTTCATCATTTGTACGAGGACTTACTTTCGACAATGCAATTATTATTGTCGACGAATGCCAATCAATGACGTATCATGAACTTGATACAATCATTACAAGGGTTGGCGAATCATCAAAAATTATTTTCTGTGGAGATACGAGACAAGACGATTTAGAAATTTCAAGAAATAGATCAGACATTTCAGGATTAGCACATTTCTTAACTGTTCTTAAACGTGTAGACTCTTTTAATATGATTAAATTTACACCCGCTGATATCGTAAGATCGGGTTTAGTAAAAGAATATATATTAGCAAAAGAGCAACTCGAAGCAGCTTAAATAAATTAAAGGGAGTGAGAGTGGCCTTCGGGCCATTTTTACTTTGGGAGGAAAGAATATGCCAGGAATAGCAAGAAAAGGTATCGATAGAAATGTCGGTCACGCATCACCTACACCAAACCCGTTTCACAACTCGCCGGGCGCAGTGGCAGGTCAAACAAAAGTTAAAGTAAATGGTTTCTTAGCAATGACCAATATGGGCAGTTATGCCTGTGGAGATAATGCTGTTGGTGGATCAGCAAAGGTTACTGCTGGTGGATTTCCAGTTCATAGATTACTTGATGCTACATCAGGTCACGGGTCATTTCCACCAAACGCATGTGCATCAGGTTCACTTAATGTTATAGCTTTCTAAATGCCAAAGCCAGACTATCTTTCACTTTTTGCTCAGTTAGAGGTTGAGACAGATCCAGTACAGCGTCAAGCTTTATTAGATCAGTTATACAACTTTGCACCTCCTGTTCCCTTACCTGAAGGAGAAACAGTTGAGGATTACTTATTATCAGATGAAGAGATAGAAAAGTTTGGATATGTAAATGATGATTATGTACAACCAAATCCAGGAACAGAATACGCTGAAGTTGATGCGCTGTTTGTTTTACCAGACTACGTAGCTGAAGGTTATATAAATATAGAAAATAATGCTATTTCACCGTACTATGTTGAAGGTTATGCAGAAGAAGGCTTTGTAGTCTTGGGTGGTTCTGTTGGCGGATATATTGCGTATGTCGGTAAATACTATAATGATCTAGGGGAAAGCACTTAAAATGGCTATTATAAAACGCGGCGATAAAGGCTCAGCATTAACATATAATGAAATGGACGATAACTTTGATGCTATCGCCCCACGTGACAGCGCAACAGGAGCTATACAAATACCAACAGGAAGCTCGGCAGAACAGCCAACATCTCCTGCAACTGGTATGTTTAGGTACAACACTTCATTAAACTCTTTTGAAGGATATTCAGGTGGAGTATGGGGTTCAGTTGGATCAGGTGGCTCAGGCGGTGGTGGTCAAAACAACCAAAACGCTTGGTCAGAATTCATTGTATCAGGTCAAACTAATGTAGCAGCAGATACAGCAACAGATGCAATTACTCTGGTAGCTGGTACTAATATGACTATTACTACCGATGCTGCCGGTGATAGTATAACATTTAATGCAGCGTTTAGCCAAGATTTCTCATACGGTTCACTTACTGGTGCACCAGCAGTTCCATCGGATCTTACAGATTTAGGTATCTCTGATGGTACTAACGGACAGGTTTTAGGAACAGACGGCAACGGTAACTTTACATTTACAAACCAAACAGGTGGCGGTGCGCCAGGTGTTCAAGGTTTTACAGGTATTCAAGGTGCACTTGGTACTACACTTCAGGGTATTCAAGGTACAGCTGGTACGCCAGGTAATCCGGGCAATCCAGGCGTAGATGGCGATCCTGGTGTTCAAGGACCTGCAGGTTCTATTCAAGGTATACAAGGTTTATTAGGAACAGGAGTCCAAGGTACTTCAGGTGCTGACGGAGACGGTAATCAGGGTGCACAAGGTACTCAAGGTTTAACTGGTTCTGGTGGACAAGGCGATCCTGGCGAAATTGGTGCTCAAGGCTTCCAAGGTTTTCAAGGACCAGCAGGATTTGCACAAGGTACTCAAGGTGTTCAAGGTGGGCCAGGCGCAGCTGGGTTTGGTATTCAAGGTAACCAAGGTGTTCAAGGTGGCGGCGGACAAGGTGTTCAAGGACCTCTTGGACCAGCAGGATTCGGACTTCAAGGTTCGCAAGGTGTGCAAGGTAATGATGGACCATTAGGACCTCCAGGCGCTGGTGCTCAAGGTACTCAAGGTACGGCCGGAGAAGTTCAAGGTGTTCAAGGTACTGAAGGCGATGGCATTCAGGGTTTCCAAGGTTTCCAAGGACCATCAGGTTCAACTCAAGGTGTTCAAGGTAACGCGGGTATTGGTGACGATGGCGCACAAGGTATTCAGGGTACATCTGTACAAGGTTTAACAGGATTCGGACTTCAAGGTGCGCAAGGTACTGATGGTATTCAAGGTACACAAGGTATTCAAGGTAATGATGGATTTGGTATTCAAGGTCTGCAAGGTACTACTGGTTTCCAAGGTTTCCAAGGCGTAACACTTCAAGGTCTACAAGGTGAATCAATACAAGGTACTCAAGGTGCTCAAGGAGCAGCAGGCGCTGAAGGAGACGAAGGCGCGCAAGGTATTCAAGGTACTGAATTACAAGGCTTACAAGGTAATCAGGGTACTAGTTTCCAAGGTATTCAGGGTAACGAAGGCTTATTTGGTCAGCAAGGTACTCAAGGTTTACAAGGTTTAGAAGCACAAGGTATTCAAGGTCAGCGCGGAGAAGTTGGTCCATCTGGCGGTGCACAAGGTATTCAAGGTATTGAAGGTGTTGGTATCCAAGGACCATCAGACGGTGCTGACGGTGTTCAAGGTATTCAAGGTCCTGCTGAAGCTGGTACACAAGGTATTCAAGGAACAGGCGGTGTACAAGGTGACACTGGTATTCAAGGTCCTTCTAACGGACCACAAGGTACTCAAGGCGTATTAGGTTTACAAGGTTTAACTGGTGCAGGTAATCAAGGTGTTCAAGGAACTCAAGGTGTACAAGGTGATAGCGGTACACAAGGTTTAACTGGTGCTGGTGTTCAAGGTGCAGCTGGATCATCTCAAGGTGTTCAAGGTGTGCAAGGACCATCAGATGGAGCTGACGGTTCACAAGGTCTTCAAGGTGTACAAGGATTAATTGGCTCAGCTGGTAACCAAGGTATACAAGGCGTTCTTGGTGTTCAAGGTTTAACTGGTGCTGGTACTCAAGGTATTCAAGGGCCAACTGCATTCCAAGGTGTGCAAGGTACATTTGGCTTGCAAGGTACTCAAGGTTTCCAAGGTACTACTGGTAACAACGGCTTAAACGGTAATAATGGTTCACA
>OCVR010001847.1_pt1 | contig 16564 bp, 4 predicted proteins | sample 1539091 | NCBI WGS metagenome assembly OCVR01 (sample SAMEA3355530, study PRJEB22509) | marine metagenome | biome: marine; feature: coastal ocean; material: water | place: USA | collected 2010-08-07 | depth 16 m | reverse complement strand
AGAAAGATCAAAGATGTTGGAAAGTTATGGGTTAAAACATTTAATAGTACAAGAATTTACCCCTGCATTTTCTAGAATAAAAGCTGTGAATTTTGTAAGAGATGTATTGGTAAATAAACTAAAAGTTAAAAAACTGATTATTGGGTATGATCATCATTTTGGAAGAAATAGAGAAGGTAATTTTGACGATCTTCTAAAATTATCAGATTTGTATTCATATAGTATAGAAAAAATAGAGCCTCAAAGATTTAAAGATATATCAGTTAGTTCATCAAAAATCAGGAAACTAATAATAAACAATGAAATTGAAGAAGCTACTGATTATTTGGGTCATAGTTTTTGTTTGAAGGGAAAAGTTGTAAAAGGAAAAAAAAATGGCAGTAAAATAGGATTTCCTACTGCTAATATTCAGATAGAGAATAAATGGAAACTAATTCCAAATGATGGTGTTTACGCAGTAATGGTTGAACATAATTCTAAAAAATATTCGGCTATGATGAATATTGGTTATAATCCGACATTTGCCGCAAAACAAAGAACCTTAGAAGTGCATATCCTGGATTTTAATCAAGATATTTATGGAGAGGAATTAAGAGTAGAGTTTGTAAAAAGAATTAGAGAAGAAAAGAAATTTCACTCAGAACAGGAATTGAAAGACACCTTAAAAATAGACGAAAATAAAATTAGAAATTTATTAAAATAAGATTTTCCCGTAAAAATACCTCTTATTTCATAATTTCTAATCGGGCAAATTTCAATAATAATTGCTTGTTACCGATTCCATTAAAGAAAACGGTAGCTTTTTTGTTCGGTCCTTCTCCTTCAATATTTATAACTTTTCCCGTTCCAAACTTTTCATGTTTTACTATTTGTCCGTTTTTTAATTTAATTAGATTACTCTTTTTTATACTGGTATTAGAGAGTTTGCTTGCTTTTTTAAATCCTTGAGGTGAAAAGTTTTTGTTTGTTGTAGTTTTTGTTTTCGCAAATATTTTATGAGGATTCCTGTTTGTTTTTTGATCTTTTAAGAAGTTCTTTTTTGTAACATATCTTTGGTCAAGTTCAGAAAGAAACCTGCTTGCTTCAGAATCAATATATTGCCCCCATTTAAAACGAATATTGGAGTAAGACAGAAAAAGTCTTTTTTCAGCTCGGGTAATTGCAACATAAAATAATCTTCTTTCTTCTTCTAAATCAGATTGACTATTTCCACTCATCATGGATGGAAACAAACCTTCTTCCAAACCAACAACAAAAACATAAGGAAACTCCAATCCTTTTGAAGCGTGAATAGTCATTAAGGTGACCTTATTAAAATCCTCTTTTTTTTCTTTATCAGTATCGGTTAATAGAGCGACATCTTTCATGAATTCTGAAAGGACAGGAGTAGTGTTTCCATCATAATTTTCTATGAAATCTTGCATTCCGCTAAGTAGTTCTTGTATGTTTTCAAATCTACTTACTCCTTCAGGGGATGTGTCTGATTTTAGCAACGTAAATAGACCAGAGGTTTTAGTTATATGATCTGCTAAATCATAAGCATTTTTACTTTCGGTCTGAGCTGCAAAACTTTTTATCAGAGTAACATAACTTTCTAATTTATTGCGTGTGCCGGAATTAATTTTAATATCAAATTTATCCAAATCTGAAATAACTTCCCAAATTGAAATATCATTTTCGTTTGATGAAATTATCAATTTCTGAATTGTAGTAGATCCAATTCCCCTTGCCGGATAATTTATTGTTCTTTTTAGAGCTTCTTCATCTTTCAGATTTATTGCCATTCTGAAATAAGCAAGCACATCTTTTATTTCTTTCCTTTGATAAAAAGATAGTCCCCCGTAAATTTTATAAGGAATTCCCATCTTTCGTAAAGATTCTTCTAAAGCTCTTGACTGAGCATTTGTTCGATACAAAATTGCGAAATCAGAAAAATTATCTTCTGATAATAGGCTGTTAATTGTATTTGCAACTAATCTTCCTTCATCATTGTCGGTTGCTGTTTCGCATATTAATATAGAATCACCCTCTTTATTGTCAGTCCAAACAACTTTCTCAATTTGTTTTTCATTATGTTTGATTAGAGAGTTTGCTGTTTGTACTATGTTTTTTGTAGAACGATAATTTTGTTCTAATTTATACAGTTTGTATTCTGGATAATCAATCTTAAAATTTAGAATATTTTGGATGTTTGCACCTCTAAATGCATAAATTGATTGAGCGTCATCACCCACTACACAAATATTTTCGTTCAGTGCAGCTAAAATTTTAATAATCAGATATTGTATATGGTTAGTATCTTGATACTCATCTACCAAAATGTATTTAAATTTGTTTTGGTATTTATGCATTACCTCTGGAAAATCGTTCAGTAATTTGTAAGTATTTACTAGTAAATCATCAAAATCCATAGCTCCAGATTTGAAACACCTTTGAACATACTGATGGTAAATTCTTCCAAATTCAGTTCGTTTTGCTTTTACGTCTGTTTGTAAAAGTTCGGGATGACTATTATATCCTTGAGGAGTGATAAAATTATTTTTTAAAGAGGATATTCGATTCTGAATGGTGCCAACTTTATAAACTTCTTTGTCTAGATTAAGATCTTTTATGATACTTCTGATTAGGCTTTTAGAATCGGCTGTATCATAAATAGTAAAGTTAGTAGGAAAAGAAATTTTCTCTGCTTCTGATCGTAAAATCCTGGAAAAAACAGAGTGAAAAGTTCCCATCCATAGATTTCTGGATTGTTGACCTCCAACAATTCTATCAATTCTGTTCCTCATTTCTTTTGATGCTTTGTTGGTAAAGGTGAGTGCAAGTATATTGAAAGGGCTTATTCCGTTCTTTAAAAGATGAGCTACTTTGTATGTGAGTACTCTAGTTTTTCCTGATCCAGCACCTGCAATTACCATGCTCGCGCCATCAATTTGCACAACCGCTTTTATTTGATCAGAATTTAGTTCTTTTAAGTAATCCGTCATTTTTATTTTAATGAATTTCAAATTTAAGAATTCCTGAATATTAGAAGTGTTGAAATAAGAAAGTTTTTGTGTCTTCCATCATTACCTATATACTAGATTAATAAGTAGACTAATAAATGCAAAATGTTAATAAGATTATAAGATCTTGTTTTAAGGCTACTTTTTGTATGTTAGTTTTACGAAACCTTTTGTGCATTATTGTCTTCTAATGAATTCTTGAATATTTAACGTATTGAAAATAAGAAAGTTTTCGTATGTTTGCAAATTGACGATACCTAGATGATAGAAGGAAAATATAAAGATATTAATAAAATCATGAGTTCCTATTGTAGGATTTTACCAACTTTAATGTTTATGATGGGGAGTTTTACGATACCTTTTTACTCATTTTATTTCTTGTAAATTAATATTTATACATGAATAAAATACTAACTATATTATTTGCGTTTCTATTGTTGTTTCCATCACTTGATGCGAATGCACAAACAATACAGAGTGTTATGATTACTGATTCTGTTTCATGTTTTGGAGGTGGAGGAGATATTAATGTTTTAGTAAATCAAACTATTCCTCCTACTGTTTTAAAAGTTAAGATTGGATACTATGTTTCACCAACTATTTTTATACCTATTGCATCAACAAACAACACTACTGTACCTAGTATTACTTTCCCATTCTTACCATCACAAAATTATACAATATTATTAGTTGATTCTATTTCTTGGTATGCAACCAATCCTAATGGAACTAATCCGGCATCAATATATGATTCTACTAGTATATCTCTTACCGAACCTCCTCCAATAACTGTTTCTGAAAGTATTATAAATGCTACAAATGTATTGACTTTTGACGGAAGTATAGATATTAGTGTTGCAGGAGGAACACCTCCATATTCTTACCTATGGAGTGGTTCGAATAGTTACTCTTCTACAAATGAAGACATCACTAATTTACAATCTGGAATATATAATTATACAGTAACAGATGCAAATGGATGTTCTTATTCTGACACGTATACTGTTGGCGCAAATCAGGCCTGTAGTTATGGTGAACTTGACAGTATTGTTAATCCAGTTTGTTTTGGTAATAATAATGGGGAAATATGGATTAACCAAGTTTTTGGTACAGGTCCATTTGATTATTCACTAGAATTCTATGATTCAACTACTACGAGTTGGAATCTTGTAGGATCTCCTATTTTTAATATTCAAGATACATTTTATATTTTTGCTCAGCCTAACTTTCAGCTAGGTGCGGGACAATACCGATATACTGTAATTGACTCCAATGGTTGTGGTGGTACTAATTCTACTATTATACAGGTTATAGACCCAACAGAAATTGAAAGATTTAATTATATTATTACACAAGCTACGGATAGTACAACTTGTGACGGAGAGATTGAATTTCAGATAGTTGGAGGAGCAGCTCCATTGACACATAGTTGGACTGGGCCAACTCCTATTAGTAATAATGCATTATCCCCAATTACAAATTTATGTGCTGGAACTTATATTGATACTGTTGTTGATTTACTTGGATGTACTAAGACTTTTACTTACTCTGTTCCCATAGAAGATACATGTAGCCCTGAATTAGAGGTATATAATATTTTCTGTGATCAAGATAGTAGTGGTATTGCAATTGTTAATAGAGTTAACTACGCTTATAAAGATAGTTTTCAGTTTAAAGATACTCTTACTGGGAATATATGGAACACAATGGCATCAGATAATTTTGCTATAAATCTTCCAGCAGGAGGATATGAATTTCACGCATATACTTTGGGAGGTGCTGGCGCTTGTCCAGACACTACAATTCCTTTTTCTATTATAACTCCTGAGATAAATGTTCTTTCTTTAAAGGGACCTGAAATTTGCGCAGGAGAGAGTACTGAGTTCTACTTTGATACAATAAATACCGACCCATCTTTTATTTATAAACTTATAATCTCAAATGATGTTTTGTTTTCAGGTGATACATCTTCTTCTTCATATTTCCCAGGAATTTATCCTTACACGATTGAGGTAGACACCGGAAATGGTTTTATAAGTTGTTTTACAAATCAGAATATTACAATAACTGAGAATGATTTGAGTTTTGACTCTCCTCCATTTGTAACTAATGAGATTTGTTCTACTTCTTTAGGAAGTATTGAGGTTTTTGCTAGTTCTTCTTCCGGTCCCGTAGAGTATACTCTTTTTCTTAATCCTCAATTTTCTAATCTCTTTACCGGCTTAAGTACTGCTTATTATACTGTAATGGTAGAAGATGCAATAAATTGCGTAATTTCACAAGACTCTATTTTAGTAGATTTAGAATCTAACATTGTGTTGGATGTGGATTCATCTTTAGAAACTTGTAGATTAAATGATGGATGGATTGAAGTAATAGCGCAGGGTGGATATGGATTCTATACCTATACTATAACAGACGCTAATGGTCCATTTACATCACCTCCAATTAATAATGACACTTTACTTATTGATTCCTTAGATAAGGGGTATTATAATTTAGCTGTTGAAGATTCCCTAATGTGTAGTTATAATTACGGAAATATATATATTGGAAAAACCCCCCGAACAATAATTGACTCTCTTGTTACAAAAAATGAGAGTTGTTGTGCGTGGGATGGAGAGATTGAGGTAGTCACTATTCCACAAAACTCAGTTTCTATTTATTCATTAGATACTTTTAATTTTGGGCAATGGGCTGAACTTACCTCTCAAAACAGCAATATATTTAACTCATTATACAGAGGAGATTATCTAGTTGGTATTGAAGATACTAATGGATGTGTAGATAGTATGGAAGTTACTTTGGAAGTAGATACTGTTTGGAGCATACCTCTAACTGTCGAAATAACAGACGTAGTTTGTAATGGGGATTCTAATGGTACTTTTAGGTTAATAGATACGAATCAATGCTATATTTATGAGTTGTATAGATATACTCCTAATACAATTCAAGTTCCATTGGATACAGGAACCTATTTTAACACACTAATTTCTGGTTGGTATGCAGTAGAAGCTATTTCAAATTCTGGGACTTGTGAAGATAGATCTGATTCAATCTTTATTAATGAACCACTTCCTGTATCTCTTAATCATCCTCCTGTAGTTACTGATGTTAGGTGTTTAAATAATAATAGTTGTAATGGAGAAGTTTATTTGATTACTGACTCTATTACTGGTTATCCGGCTTCTGGAGGATGGGCTCCATATTCTTATTATTTAAAATATCAAAATAATAATATTCCATTTGGATTAATTTCCTCTACAGATACTTTTCAATCATTGTGCGTAGGATTATATAAAATTCAATTACTAGATGATAAAGGGTGTGAAGTAGTTTACGACTCAATTTTTGTGTCAGATTCTTCTTTATATATCGATTCTTTTTCGGTGCAGAATGTAGGGTGTTACAATGGTAATGATGGTCAAATAGAGGTTTTTGTTAGTGGAGGACTTGGGAATTATTCTTATTTATGGTCTAACTCGGATACTACAAATATAGCAGATTCTTTATTTGTATCAAATGCTAATCCTTCACACTTATTGGAAAAATATTTTATCTCGGTTTCCGATTCAGTCGGATGCTTTGCTTTAGATACAGTTGCGATACAACATCCAGCAAAACTGGAATTTTCTATTATAGGTAAGAAAGATGAAACTTGTAAGGGAGTTACAAATGATGGAGAGCTTTATCTTAATATAACGGGAGGAACATCTCCATATCAACATATGTGGTCTTCTACTATTTTATCGGGGAACGCAGGATTTGGTTTTGGAGATACTATTTTTAATCTGCCATATGATTCCATCATTATAGATGTTACAGACGTCAATTATTGTAATTCTACTACTTGGGTAACTCAACCCGAATCATTTATAGGGGCTTTGAACTTTTTAAAACCACTTTCTTTTGATAGTATTTACTTTACTCAAGACACTATATGTTTTGGTTCTCATAGCGCTTTTATCAATATAGATCTAGATGGTGGAGAAGCTCCAATTCAGTATTCAATTGATAATATGACTAATTGGAGTGCATTGAACTCTTTTAATTATCTAAATGCAGGAACATATAATATTTATGTTCAGGATGTTTATGGATGTTTGGATAGTGCAACTATAGATATTATTGAGTATGACGAAATAATAATAAATTATGATTCAATAAAACATGTGAGTTGTTATAACGGAAATGATGGATATATTTCTGTTTCAAATTCTGGAGGAGTTTCTCCTTATAGTTATTTTTGGATACCTACTAATGAAACTACTAATCAGATTTCTGATTTATATGCTGTTCCATATATAATAGAAGTTACAGATTTAGTGAATTGTGTTGTAGTTGACACCATTGATTTATATGAGCTTACAGAACCACTACAAACTATTTCTTCAGTTATAAATATAGTAAGTTGTTTTGAGGGGGATGATGGTAATCTTTCTAATTTTACAATTGGAGGAATGCCTCCTTACGACTATGTTTGGATAAATGAAAATTCAGATACTGTTTCTACTGATGAAGACGCTATAGGAATCCCTGCGGGAACTTATACTGTTTTTGTTTCGGATAGTTATAATTGTGGTCCTGCCTTTGATAGTATTATTCTTAACTCAAATTCTGAGATTGAGATTGAGATAGTTAATATTATTGACAATATTTGTTTTAGAGGTGATCTAGGTGAGTTAACTATAGATGTTAGTGGTGGTGTTCCACACTATTTTATTTCACTATTAGATGAAGATGATAATACTACTACCTCCTGGAGTACCACTTTTCCAAATTTACCTTCTTCCACTTATATGGTATGGGTAACTGACACAACAAATAAATGTGTTTCGGATACAATTAATTTGGAAATACGTGAACCAGGAAGAATTCAGATACTTAATAATAATATCGAGAATTTAAGTTGTTATATGTCAGAAGATGGTGTTATAAATTTAAGTTTCTTAAGCGGAACTCCTCCATATAATTATGTTGTTGAATATGACAATATGATTATTGCTCAATCTCAAGTAAATGATTCATTTATGCCGTTTGATCTGGAAGATTTGTCAGTAGGAGAATATTATATTTCTGTTACTGATTTCAACTCTTGCCCTTCTGTTGATACGGTTTTATTTGTTTCTGAACCAGATGAAATCGTTGCAGATTTTGAGACTTTCTCTGATTTTGGTAGAAAAACCTTCTTTTTTGAGGCAGAAAACACATCAGTAGGAGGACAGATGTATTATTGGGATTTTGGTAATGATTCTACATTAATTACTTCTTCACAAGAAATAATAAAGATGCAATTCACTAATCAGGGAGAATACAATGTATTTATGATTGCTCATGACACGGCATTGGGTCATCAGTGTAACGATACAACTGACATGACGGTGATTCAAATAGAAGGTTATGATGTGTATAATGTATTTACTCCTAATAATGACGGAAAAAATGATGTATTCTATTTTAATGACTGGATGCTTAGTATATATGTGGAAATATTTAATAGATGGGGAGAGAGAATTTATCATTGGAATAATGTTAATTCTGGTTGGGATGGAAAATCGTATAGTGGAAGGCATGTAGAGGAAGGAGTGTATTTTTATCGTTTAGAAGCAACTGGTGAGGACGGAACTCTTTTTGAGGAAAAAGGTAGTATTACACTTATTCGATAATTGAATGTATGTAAGATAAATGAACAAATTAATATATAACAATATAAATATTTTGTAAATTTGTAGAAAAATTAATTATGAAAAAATTGCTGATTTTATTATTCACTGTTTTTAGTTTTACTTCTTTTTCTCAAGATGTGAATTGGGAAAATTACTCCGAGAAGGATGGAGTAATAATCAACAAAGGAATGATTGATTGTAACGGGAACGAACTATTAACTTTTAAAATTACCAATACAAATAACCAAAAGGTAGTTATTTCTTGGTATCAAGAAGTATGGGTAGATGGAGTCTGTAAACAAGATGGTAAAACAGAGGAATGTTTCAGAACATTAACATTAAATGCTAATGAGATTGTTGAGGGTTCTTGTAGTTTTAATAAGAGTTTTTATATAGGATCAAAGGTAAAAAGAGGAAATAGAGTAATGACTTTAACTTCCTTTTCTTTAAATAATATTTCTGTAGAAATTGAAAAATAAAAATATGAAGAGATTATACTCATTTTTAGTATCAATATTTATTTGCGGGGCTGTTTCTGCTCAGTGTACAGTATTTGCTACTCAATACATTTGGCCTGACACTAATAATTTATCACAATGTTTCCAATTAGGAGATACCTTGGTGATAGACGCTTATAGTAATCAAGTTAGCACTCCTTTGAATAATAGTTTTGAAATAGGCTCTTTAGGTGCGGGTTGGGCAGCTGGAGCATCAGCAAATGTAATTATAAATAACCCCGCTCATTGTGCGTGGCCACCACCTGCAAATCCTGTGCCAAATACGGCTTATGTATGGATGGGAAATTTAGCTGCTCATCCACGAAATTTAACATCTGTTGATTTTGATTTATCTTCATGTGCTAATTTAGAATTTGACATGAAATATGCTATTCAGAGTCAAGCAGGTCCTTGTGAGGGACCAGATTTATATTGTGAAGGAGTAAGGATACAATATTCTACAGATGCTGGTCTTACCTGGTTCAATTGGGATGGTTCTTTGGAACAACCATGGTCACCACCAGGAAGTGGTTTGCCAAATGCATTAACAGGTGTTTGTGCTACGCATCCTGTGTATAATTATAATGGAATAGGATATTGGGATCCAGATACAAATAATGTTGGAGGGTCTGCTGCTAGTCCATATGTAAATTGGTTTCATGTAAATATTGCTTTACCAGCTGCTGCACAAACTGCTCAAACAAGAATAAGATGGATTCAATTATCTTCTTCTTCTCTTTCTTTTGATCATTGGGGCTTAGATAATGTTTATATTGGTTGCCAAACATTTTCACCTGGATCATATACCTGGACAGGAGGAGCGGCAGTTGATACAATTGGAGTTAGTCTACCTTACGGCGGACAACATTTATTAGAACTTAACACTTTAGGTACTTACGAATATGTGGTTACTTTTGTAGATAGTACCTATTATACTCCTCTTAACCCTCAAATAGATATTTGTCATGATACGCTTCGATTTATTGGAATATCTGATTTTGAATATCATGTTTCAGATGTTAGTTGTTATGGAGATTCAAACGGAATAATATCTGTTGAACAAATAGATGCTTCAACTTCAATCTATAGTTATTCTATTAATGGAGTTTTAAATACCAATTCACAACCTTATGATACTGTTTTTACTGATTTGCCTCGAGGGGTTTATGATATTACTATTTCTGATAATGGAAATTGTGAGATAACAGATTCAGTTACGATAGATGGTCCAGATTTCCCCTTACAATTAACATCTTATTATGGAGTCGTTAGTTGTTATGGAGCTCCAACTGGAACAGCATACGCTATGTCAATTGGAGGCACTCCTTCCTATAGTTATGAGTGGTTTGATGGGAGTAATTATAGTATTGGTATTGGAGATAATATTGACAGTTTATTAGCTGGAAGTTATTTTATAAAAGTCACGGATGCGAATGGTTGTCAGGAGGTTGGAACTATACAAATATTGCAATCTCAAACTCCTTTGGTTGCTCAAAACCAACAATTTCCAGTAGTGTGTAAGGGAGATAACAATGGTATGATTGTTTCTCAGGCAACTGGAAGTCAAGGAGCTTATAGGTACTATTGGTTTGATGCTGTTGGAGATAGTATATATACTAGTAGTACAAATTACCCTAAGATGAATAGAGATACTTTATCGGGTTTATTTACGGGCACTTATTATTTACATTTATATGATGCAAATGGTTGTTCCGAGAGTTATAATATTTTCGTTGGAGAGCCAGCAACTGCTTTAAGTATTGATAGTGTAGTTGTTAGTAATACGATTGCTTGTTATGGAGGAATAGATGGAGCAGCACAAACTTATATAAGTGGAGGGATGCCAAATTATTATTTTGCATGGGATAATGGAGAGTTAAATTCTCATGCTGTAAATTTAACTTCTGGTTATCATGTAGTTACTTTAACAGATGATTGGGGGTGTGTTGTTACCGATAGTGTTTATATATCAGAGAATCCTAAGATAAAAACCACTATTTTGGTAGATAATGAAGTTAGTTGTTATGGTTTAAGTGATGGAAGTGTAAGTGCAAGTTCCTTTGGAGGAGTTCCCAATTACCATTATTTTTGGTCTAATGGTCATCAGGATATAGGTACAACAACAACAAATAGTGGATTAAGTTATGGTAGTTATTATTTAACTACACAAGATATTTTAGGTTGTGAAGTATTTGATAGTATTTTAGTAGAACATCCTGACCCCTTGTATGTTGAGGCTACAGAGATAGATAGGATTTCTTGTTATGGATATAATGATGGATTGGCGTATGCTTATGGATGGGGAGGTATAGAGCCTTATACTTTTTATTGGGATAGTTTAACAGGATATGCTGGTGACACTAATAATATGTTAACTTCCGGCGTTCATACGGTTTATGTTGTGGATAGTAGAGGATGTGAATCTACGGATACTGTATTTACCCATGAACCTCCAGTTTTTGAAGTAAACATTATAGATAGTTTAACTATTTTCCCTTATTGTATTGGTGTAAATTCAGCAAGTTTAACTTCTTTAGCAAATGGAGGAACTCCACCTTATTGGTACGAGTGGGATGATAATCTTGTTACTCCACAAACTACTCCAGTAGCAACAAATTTATTGGCGGGAGTGTATACGATTACAGTCACCGATTATAGAGGTTGTGTAGTTAGTGATACAAGAGATATTGATACAGTAACAGACCAAATGACTTCTACTATTTATGCTCCTTTGATGTATAATGGTTATCATGTAAGTTGTTATGGTGAGAATGACGGTATGTTGTATGTTGAAGGAGGAGGAATAGATCATACTCCATTTACGTATCAGTGGTATGGACCAAATGGATTTAGTTCTACTAATGACACTATTACTAACTTAATAGCAGGTATTTATTCTGTTACTGTTTTGGATAGTAATAATTGTAGTGTAAATAATTACTTTGATATTACTACTCCTCTAGATTTAAAGTATGCCATAACATCTGTTTTAAGAAATGAGAGTTGTGAAGGGGCTTGTAACGGACAATTATCTATATATCTAGTTGGAGGAACTCCTCCTTATGTTGGCACTTCTACAGATCAATCTAGTGGAACTGTGATTAGTTCTACTATGGTAGGAGATAGTATTTTAGGAGATATGTGTTCTGGAGTTTGGGATGTGGTATTGACAGATGCGAATGGATGTAATTCTTCTTTAATACTGGGAGGAATAGGACAAGAAACACTAACCTATAATAATAGTACTAGTTTACAAGATCCATCATCTACAGTTCAGGATGTATTGTGTTATGGAACTAATACAGGAAGTTTAGATGTATTGATTCCTAACCCAAACACTACAAATTATGCGTATAATTGGGTACATGCATTAACAGGAACTTCCGTTGGCACAGGACCTACTATCAGTGGTCTTCCAGCAGGAACTTATGTTCTAGAAGCTCAATATATGGACGGCTTAAGTTTTGGACTTCCTTATGATGGATGTACCACAAGAGATACTATTGAGATTACTGAGATAGACCAAATTGTGATACAATCTGTAATACGAGATGTAGATTGTTACGATAATAATACAGGTCGTATTTCTGTTAACCCTAATTTTGGAGGAGGAATTACAGGAGGAACTCCTTCTTATACGTTGCAATGGAATCCTACTGGAACAGGTTCTGGACAAACAGTTAATAATCTATCAGCAGGTACTTACAGTTTAAGTGTAACAGATGCAAATGGATGTTTAAAAGTAGATACTTTCTTAGTAACAGAGCCAGATGTTTTAGTATCCAATGTAACCCAGAATGGAGCTACTTTAACAGTTAATGTAACAGGAGGAACAACTGCATATACTTATAGTTGGAGAGAGACTTCAAATCCGACTCAGCATTTACAAGGAGGAACTACTTATATGGTACTTAATCCAGGAACTTATTACTGTTTAGTTACAGACGCTAATGCTTGTGAAACAATGTCAAATTCGTTTACATATGACAATCCAACTTCTATAGCTGAATCTAAAATAAGTTTAAAAATATATCCAAATCCGTTTAGAGAACAAACTACAATTGATTTTGGCAGAGTAATAATAGATGGAGATCTAAAGGTTATAGATATTTTAGGAAATGTAGTGGATGTTTATGAGTTAAAGAATCAGAGAGAGTTAGTGATTGAAAAAGGAACAAAGAGTAAAGGAGTTTATTTTGTAGAGGTTAAGATAAATAACGATAAAATATTTAAGAAAATTACTTTACAATAAAAGGATATTAACAATTGAATGATGTTAAATTATAATTATTATTAAGAGAAGTTGCTGATTTAGGGTTATATTTGCAAACTTGATAGATAAAATTGAATACAAGACATATATATTATGAAAACAATACATAAAGAATTGTTTAAGAGTACTGCTTTAATTAAGTTAGTACTATTTCTGTTTTTAGGGCTTTCTAATTCTGTACAATTAAAATCACAGTCTTCATATACAATAACAAATATTGGGAACACATTTGATCCTGACACATTGTATTGTAATGTTGGTGATAGTATTAATTTTTCTTTAACAAACAGTCATAATGCTGTAGAAGTATCATCATCTACTTGGTTGGCAAGTCAAACTACTGCATTACCTAATGGTTTTAGTTTACCTTTTGGAGGAGGAACTTTTATTCCAGATTCTGCTCAAACATATTGGTATATATGTACTCCACATGCTTCTATGGGTATGAAAGCAGTTATTATTGCATGTGATTTATCAGTAAGTTATACTAGTACTGATGCTACAGATAGTTCAGCTTGTGATGGAGTCATTTCTTTTCAGATAGCTGGAGGAGTAGCTCCATTTACAGAGAGTTGGACTGGGCCAACTTCTATAACTAATAATGCATTATCTCCAATTTCAAATCTATGTGCTGGAACTTATGTTCATAATGTTGTTGATTCAGAAGGATGTATTTCTCAAGATACAGTTGAAGTACTTGTTAATAATTGTTTTGCTACATTAGGTCAGATTGGATCTTGTGATTCAATTCAATTAACATCTAGTGCTTCGTCAACCTTTCCAGGTCCTTATAACTATAATTATTATTTATATTTCGATGGAATATTGATTGATTCAATAATTAATACTATAGATGGAAATGTTACCTTTCCTAATTACGTAATTGAAGGATGGTATAATTTAGAAGTAATTAATACTACTACTGGATGTGAGTCTGCAGATTCAATGTTGATTGATTTCAATCAAATGAGCATAGATGTTTTAGCTCATAATAATGTTTCTGCTCCAGGAGCTTGCGATGGTTTTATTGCTATAGAAGTTTTAGGAGGAGCTTACCCATGGACAATTACATGGACGAATACTTCAGGAGATACGATTAGTGGGCCAACACAACCATTTAACACTTCTAATATATCTACCCTTTGTGAAAATACGTATTGTATTGACGTGACTGATGTAAATGGTTGTACTATTGACACATGTTTTGATATCATATTCTCTTCCTGTAATACTAGCCTTACTATAACCGATAGTATAGAGTGTAATGGACAACTAACGGGTGAAATTACAGCTACAATTGATACAACTGGAGGTGGAGTTGGTACCAATGCATTTATAAATAGATATACCTATACTGTATTTTCTTTAAATCCAACTACACAGATTGGATCATTTTCTACTAATGATACTTTTTACGTGCAGTCTGGTTTAGGAGCTGGTTCTTATCGAGTTGATGTTATTGATTCATCTTATATATCCCCATTCTCCTGCCTTTCTGATTCTATTGAATTGATTCAGCCAGATCCAATAATTGTCTGGACTACTGTAGATAGTACATCTGCTCCTTCCATAGCGGATGGAGTAATTACGATAGATTCTATTACTGGAGGAACTCAACCATATATTGTTACTTGGTTCGACTCTGTTGGACTTCCTCTTCCTACTTCTGGAATCTTAGTACAAGACTCTCTGGGATATTCTAATCAGTATAATGGTGGTTACACCATATATATTACGGATACAAATGGATGTGAAGGTTCTGATATAATTTATGTACATCCCAACAATGCATCTGCGAACTTAGCAGTTGATTCTGTTGGAATTGATCATGTAAGTTGTTATGGAGCATGTGATGGACGATTGTATATGAAGCCTTATGATGTAGGGCCTTCTTCGGTAGCTTCTTTTGTTTATATCTGGATAGATGTTGATGGATCCATGCCCGGACTAAATCCTGGTGATACTATGAGAGTTGACTCGGTAAATTCTCCGTCCGGACAATATAATGGAGCTCCATCTCATGTAGCTACTTATACTAATAGATGCGCTGGAACTTATAATTTATTTGCTTTTGATTACTATGGAAATCCTTTTCCATCAGGATTCTTTCCAATAACTTTTACAGTGAATCAACCTGATTCAATAGGTATAGATTTGGGGCCAGACATTATAATTGATTGCGGGGAAGATACCGTTTTATCTGCACAGGCTTTTGGAGGAACTAAAACGAATGACACAACCTTGGTTAATTCTTTTGTACTAGATTTTAATAATCCGTCTGGTATAGGAGATACATTAGTTACAGGAGGAAATTATTTATTAGTTGTTAGCGGAACATTCAGACATGACACCTCTTCAGTAGATCATTTAGATGCGGCATATGATTATAGTGTTATTCCTTCTAGTGAAACAATGCTTTGGAATTTTGATGGCACAAATACACACAGACCTTCACCAAATATATATCAGACATCTCATACATATTCATTTCCTTTTATTGCAACTAATAATGGAGGTATCCCTGGTATGGGAGTGCACACATGGTCAATTCCATCTTCTAATTATACAGGTCAGTTATCATGCAATTTATACGCTATTGATACAGGAGTATATATTTATAATTATAATTGGACATCTATTCCTCCTGCAGCTCCTCCAACAATTAGTGAAGAAGATACTTGTTATATGTATCCTGGAGTTACACCAACTGACTATATTGTAACTGTTACAGATGTTGAAGGTTGTACTGCTTCTGATACAGTAAATGTGATGTGGGATTTGTATATATTAAATTTTGATCAAATAAATACTACGGATGTAGTTCCTTGTTATGGAGACGCTACTGGAACAATTAATGTTTCCGTCGATTCTTCTACAGGATTTAATCCTTATACTTATTCTGTATTAGACCAAACAGGAGTGCCTATTAATTCTGCTCCTGTTTCAGATACAACGTTTAATTTAATAGCTGGAGATTATGTACTTTATTTAGAAGATAATCTAGGATGCTTATCAGAAAATGATACGATTACAATTAACCAACCAGATTCAATTTGGGCATGTGGAGTTGGAAATTTAAACGCACAATTTCTTATAGATAATTTTGTTATGGATTTTGATACAATA
>OCVR010001831.1_pt1 | contig 16628 bp, 14 predicted proteins | sample 1539091 | NCBI WGS metagenome assembly OCVR01 (sample SAMEA3355530, study PRJEB22509) | marine metagenome | biome: marine; feature: coastal ocean; material: water | place: USA | collected 2010-08-07 | depth 16 m | reverse complement strand
GCGCACTACACTGGGGGTGTAGTGGTCGCAGGTTCAAATCCTGCCGTCCCGACCATATTTCAATCCAATAGCATACCTTTGTGTCCTTGATGGATCGCTAATCTAAGTTTCTTTTATTTATCCTTAAGTCATAGTTACTCATTTTAATGCGGTAGAATGCTGGGATAAATATGGTATCAGACTAGAGAGATGTTTTTGACATGAACAATGAAGACAGATTGCCAATTATTGTTGGTGTAGGGCAGGTCGTCGATCACTGGGATGGCAGTGAGTTAAGCCAATCGCCTAGTCCAATAGGCCTGATCACCGAATCAATAAAGCGTGCCCAGGCAGATGCTGGGCTCAGTGGGCTAGAGAATAAAATTGATACATTGGCGGTTGTGAGGGCTTGGACCGATTCCTTGCGAACGCCATTTGATCCATTTGGGAAAGCCAATAACTTTCCGGCCGCAGTTATCAAAGCTGCGTCTATAACCCCTAAAAAAACGATTTACTCAACGGCCGGCGGCGAACAGCCGCAATCGCTTGTGAACGAATTATCTGAAGACATCGCACAGGGTGATATCCGTATGGCGATGATTACCGGTGGCGAGGCGTTATTTGCCCTCAAAACAGCGTTGAAGAATAAGCTTTCTCTGGATTGGTCATCTGATGTTGATGCAGATATCGAAGATCGTGGCGCAAAAACTGACTTTATATCCATGTATGAAATACTTAATGGCATGGGGTTGCCCTATCAAACCTATGCGGTGATGGAAGAGGCATTGCGCGGCCGGCTAGGAATGTCTAGGGCTGAATATCTTGTTTATATAGCGGGTATATGCGCGGGCCTCTCTAAGACGGCAGAACAAAATCCATTTTCGCAATTCCCTCAAGTAATGCCAGCCGAATTTTTAGCTGAAGCGTCGAAAGAAAATTATCCTATATGCGATCCCTATCTGAAATGGCACATTGCGCAAGACGCAGTGAACCAAGCCTCGACGTTAATTCTCACCAGCGTGGGGTATGCAAAGGAACTTGGTATCGATCCTGATAAATGGATATACCTGCATGGCTATTCGGATGTAAACGAGAAACTTGTTTCCGAGCGCCCAGATTTGTCTAAATCTAAAGCGCTTGAGTTAGCCATAGTCGGTGCCATAGATAGTGCAGGTATTACAGTTGACGACATTGCGTACCGCGATATCTATAGTTGTTTCCCTATCGTTGTGCACTTAGCGGCTGAAGTATTGGGATTAAACCCACTTGAGGAACAGATGAGTGTTACTGGCGGGTTACCGTTTTTTGGTGGAGCGGGTAATAACTATTCCACCCATGCGATTGCGACTATCGTGGAACTTCTTCGCAGAGATAGAGAGGTTTATGGGTTGGTACTGGCCAATGGTGGATTTATCAGCAAGCAATCTGCGGGTGTATATTCGGCAAAAGAGCCAGATGCTTGGAGCGAAATTTCCAGTGAAAATTTGCAGGACGAAATAGATGCACAACCCGAACACACTCTACTGAACGAAGATTGTACTGCCGTTATTGAGGCCTACACAGTGAGACATGGCCGTCACGGTATTGATCATGCCTATCTATTTGCGCGCAATGCTGAAGGCCGAGTTATGGCAACGGTACCGGTCGATCACCGCGCCACGATGAAAGCCCTTCATACATTTGATAGCCCTGTTGGCCAAACGGTCAATATTATTCATCGAGACGGTAAAAACACTCTATTAAACCCCCATAAACTAGGAGTTCCTATGTCAAACGATTTTCTCACCCGAGAATTTAAATATGTACAGCTTAAAAGAGACGGCAATGTACTTGAGGTAACGCTCAACCGACCCGATGCTTACAACGCACTGTTTAGTGCTGCCCATTTTGAATTAGCAGAAATTTTTGATGAGTTCGAGCGGGACCAAGAGCTCTGGGTTGCTATTATCACCGGTGCTGGAGAAAAAGCCTTCTGTAGCGGTAATGATCTTAAGGTATCCGCTGGCGGCGGTGATATGTCTATACCAGCCTCCGGGTTCGCGGGACTCTGTTCGCGAAATGACCGAGAGAAGCCTGTTATTGCAGCGGTTAACGGTGTCGCTATGGGCGGTGGGCTAGAAATTGTTTTAGCCTGTGATGTCGCGGTAGGGGATCCTATGGCGAGCTTTGCACTACCTGAAGTTAAGGTGGGGCTGTTCGCAGCTGCCGGTGGTGTGCAGCGTTTAACCCGGCAGATTGGCGAAAAAGCGGCCATGGAATTGATTCTAACTGGCCGTAAAATTGGGTCTGATGAAGCCTCGCAATTGGGATTGATTAATTCTATTTCTGAGCTTGGTGGTGTCATGGATGCTGCCCGAGTTCTTGCCCAAACTATTGCAGGCAACTCACCAACCTCTATAAGAGCCTCCAAGCGTGTGCTTAATGCGGTTGATGATTTAGGCAGTTGGGATAGAGCGCTTGAGCTCAGTAATACAGAAATTATTAAGCTTATAAAATCCAAAGATGCCCGTGAAGGCATGACCGCATTTGCACAGAAACGAGAGCCTAACTGGGTGAACGGATAGGCTCTGTTAATCTTCTTATCTGCTGCTAGAGAGCATTTGGCACAATCAGTACTTTGCCATTTCGACCAGGTTGTGCAGCGCGTGAGACTGCCTGTTTGATCTCATCAACACTAAAGCGTGAGTCAACATTGGCTTTTAAAACACCCTTCGCAATTAGCGGGATAATTTGCCCGAAAGCAGCCTGCTTTGTTTGCATATCGGCCGTCTGATACCACTTATAAAGCCAAAAGCCACGCAGACTAATGTCGTTAAAAATAACCTTTCCTGTATTCACGGTTGCGGGTTTTCCCGACAACACGCCATAGGCAACCAGAGTGCCACCATAGCCGAGGCTATCGGCCAGTCGAGTGTAGGTATCACCGCCAACAGGGTCGAGTGCAAGTGCTATAGGCGCACTATCTGTTGCTTTTGCGACCTGTAAAGCAAGATCAGGTCCATCAATTAATACTACATCCGCACCCTTGGCCAGCAAATCGTCCGCTAGGCCTTCTCGACGAACAACATTGACTGTCTTAATGCCGCGCTGCTTAGCAAGCTGGATAACATATCCTCCAACAGCAGAATTGGCAGCACTCTGCACAATCCATTGACCTTCTTCAAGGTCGGTGAAGCTGGTTAGCATAAGTAATGCCGTTAAGGGGTTAACCGCTGACATAGCCAGCTGTTCAATCACGTCAGACTCAAGTGGGCCGAGATTGGGCAAGGGAAGAAAGCCTGCTGCCGGCGCAACTATCTCATCACGCCAGGTTCTGCCGCTGGCAAGAAGTACCATTTGCCCAACCGCTAGATGTTTCACCTCGGGAGAGACTTCTAGTACTCGACCAACGCCTTCACTGCCGGGGTTTGAGGGTAATACTGGATCTACACCATACTTGCCGGCAATCTGTAATAGGTCTGATGGATTAATTGGCGTGGCCAACACTCTTACCCTAATTTCCCCACTTTTTAGCGGCCGTGAGCTTTCTTCCTTTACCTCGAGTACATCAGCAGGATTACCAAGTTGACTAAATTCGATGTACTTTAAAAGATCTTGCTGTGAGGAGGGAGTGTGGTTATCTGCGACAGCGAAGGGCGTGGCGCTAAGGATAAGCGACAGAATTACAATAGAGAAAGATTTCATAGTGTTGGTCCGTTACCTATTTTAGTTTGTTGAATATAACACCGATAAGGTAACCGGTATTACAGTTCGTGGTGAAATGTTCTTGATCTTACGCGTCATGGTAATTGTTGCTTTTGCCTAACCTAGCTTAAACTATCATCTCGCTCAAACCAGCGGCCAAGATAGATACCCACCATTGACCACAGCGCGGCTATGCCGGCCCCAACCATAGCGACAGCCGCCAATCCTAAGCCCAAGCCTTGTGTTAGCCCTGTGAATAACCAGGCCATCAGCATGTCTCCGCCGCGATAAGCGACAATGTCGATGACCGGTTTTGCTTTAAAGCGGGTTTCGCGGTCCACGCGAGTAAATAGCATCTCGCGGGCAGGCCGTGTGACGGCGTAGTTTCCAGCGCGCCGCACTACCTGCAAGATAACAACGCCCGCTAGGAAGGGTGAAACTGCTAGTGCCAGTAAACCGATACAGATTACTAAGGGCACCAACGCAATAGTAACCGGCATCCTAAATTTACTGACAAGGCGACCTGTTGCAAATAACCCCGTTGCAATTGACAGGACATTGACGGCCAGATCCATTTGCGCCCACACCGCTGTGCGTTCGACACGGCTTAGCTCACTCATTAGGTTCTTTAGCTCGAAGTAAACAAAGGAGCTTATGCCGGTATAAAGAAAAATAAATAAACCTATGGCTAATAAATAGGGATTTGAGAGAAACATCTTGAAACCCGCAAAAGGGTTGCCACCAATTGTCGCGTTGGGCTTTTTTAAGCCCAAGTCTTCGTTGCCTAAATTTGATGATCTTAGTGCTTGTAGATAGAAGATGATCGGTATCGGCACCAACAGCATCACACTCGCTATCAGCATTAAATTGTCTGTGCCCAGCGACTCTGAGAAAAACGAAGGTATAGCGGGGCCGATAAGACCGCCGACACTGGCACCTGCGGCAATAACACTAAATAGCCTGCCGGCCTGTTCTTTGTTGAACAAGTCCGACATGAAGCTCCAAAATACTGAAATGTGGAAAAGGCTGAATACACTAACCCACACATAAAATGATTTGTCGATTAATGTTCGATCGCTAGAGGTCGAAGCCAGTACATAAAAAACCACAAACGTTAGTGCAAAAATACCGTACATAGCCGGTACCAGAAGCTGAAAACGAAAACGTGAAACGGCGATACCATAAACTGCGACGACCGCAGTGCTGATAAAAAAGTTGAGAGTCCATAACCAGCTAACTTCAGCATCCGTCCAGTCGCTCGCCATGGCATCGCGTACGGGTCGAAGAATATAGTAGGCAGACATCAAGATTACTACAAAAAGAAATGAGCTTAAGGCGGCTTTGACTTCGTGATCTTCAATGTTTAGGGCCGTTTGTAGCCATCTCATAATCGGGTTGCTGCTACTTACTGGCATTCCTGTCTCCTAGGATAAAACTGAGTACGGTGCATTTTTAACCTGTTGTTGTCAATAAATGTTAACATTACCTTTTGACAGTATGATATATCGACTAGGATGATTTTAACAAGTAGGCGATATAATCATACTGGTATATAAATGCAGTCTAAACAATCCAATTACTAACTCCTTAAAGCTGATTGGCGGCAAGTGACAAAGATTACTGTGATTCTATTTTGTAGTGGTTTAAAGCGAGCAGCGATTACGTACGTAGCGCAAGTTTTTAATAGATAGGGTATTTGGTATGACTAGTTTAAAGAAAGCACTGTTACCGTATGGATCAACACCTAGTTCGCCCTCTATAGTCTTGCCTGATACTGCCCTTTAGTAATCAGTTAGAGAAAAACCAATAGCTTGCTTAGCAAATATCATATTCTATATGGTCTCTGGCTCAACAAGGTAGTCGAATGTCTATGTGGGCGATGTAGTCACGTCTTGATCGCCTTAGGGGTGCAATAATGATTAAAGGTTTATATGATCAAACCTAAATTAAAATAGATCAGAGTTTTTTAGTCGACAGGGGGGTGTTGGAATGGGAAGAGTGTTAGTGACAGGGGCTACGGGTTTTATAGGATTGCATTGCATACAGCAACTATTGAATCGGGGTTATTCGGTGAATGGCACTGTCAGATCATTGGATAGAAAAGGTGAGGTTATAGCCGCTCTATTATCCCACAATACTCAGACGGAAAAGTTATCACTGTTCGAAGTAGACCTTAATAGTGACAGTGGCTGGAATGATGCCATTACTGACTGTGATTATGTCTTGCATGTGGCGTCTCCCTTTGTTTTAACAGACGAAAACGAGGACTTCTTTGTAAAACCAGCTGTTGACGGTGTTCTTAGGGCGCTAAAGTTTTCTAGTGCGCACAATGTGAAAAAAGTCGTGCTTACGTCTTCTTTTGCGGCTATTCATGAGAGCCTAGATGATATGCAGGAATCTTTTAATGAAGACGATTGGTCAGATCCTGACAAGCTAGGAATCAGTTTCTACGCCAAAAGTAAAACCATGGCCGAGCTAGCGGCGTGGGATTTTATGAAGACACAAAGTCCTGACTTTGGTTTAACCGTGATAAACCCTGTTTTAGTCATGGGGCCGTCCTTATCCAAGGATATAGGGACTTCAAATTCTCTAGTAAAAAATATGATTAGTGGTTCAGTACCTGGTACAGCCAGGATACACATTGGAGTTGTTGATGTAAGAGACGTTGCTTCTGCACATATTCTTGCCATGGAAAACAGGGAAAGTGATGGTGAGCGGATTATAGTTTCTGAAAGAGAATTATGGATCCATGAGGTGGCAGTTATTCTCAGAAATGCTGGTTTTAATAAGACGCCTAAATTTGTGTTTCCAAAATGGTTAATGAAAATAGTTGCCTGCTTTAGAAAAGACTTAGTCTTGATGGTTAAAATGATTGGGCGAAGAAGAGACATCTCAAGTGCAAAAGCTAAAGATATATTAGGGTGGAATCCTTTGAGCGCAGAGGTATCGATAATTGATACGGCAAAACAGCTAAAGGAATACAATCTTCTCTAAATTACCCCAGGAATGAGTGCTTTCCTGTTTTTAGGATAGTCCTTAAATTTTTCTCGATACCATCTGCGATTAGCAATAGCCCTAGGAAACAAGTTGGCGATGGTCCAAGCAAGAAATACAGCGCCAGAAATACTCCACGTAAGCAGTGCCCATCCGGTCCATTCAATGATCTCCCCAAGGTAGTTGGGAGAAGCAATATATTTATGTAAAAAGGTGCTGGGAATATGATAACCAGGGCCTTTTTCTTTTCTCAGTGCGGCAATACTGTAATCAGATTTTATATTGATAAACATTCCGGTGATAAACAAAAATATGCCAATGAGGAACGGGGTACTCTGCATCCATTCAGCCGGGTATTGAACAAAGTAGAAAATACCGAAAGCTTGAATACTGACGTTGGTGACATTAAAAATGAATGCCATTATTGCGATGATCAATGGCATTTTAGGATGAGTCATTCCAATAGAAAATGGGTATATAAATGTTCTATGGATGTAATGAGTCAGCCAGATCGTTAAAAATACATTGTGAACAATAGTTAATTGATCTTTCATCAATAGAGCAAAGATTATCATTAAAATAACGCAGGGAGACTCCATGAAGACCCATCCAGCTTTCGTTGATATCTTTGGGCCCCATCCGTCTTTGATGTGTCTTCCATAGGGTGCATTTTTAAATATCAAATAAAGGCATGCTAGCAGTGCAGCAACTGACCAGAGGGCTATCAATAAGTTAAAGGTACTCATCAGCTACAGTTTACAGTTAAAACGGTTACTAATGGTTGTCTAATTCAATTAAAGCTCTGATTTGAGGGCGGCGAGCCAGTAGAGCAGGTCCTTAAACACCTCGGAGCGATTGGTTTCATTGAGAATTTCATGCCTAGCTTCTTCGTATAAACGCATATCAACTCTTTTAATTTCAGCTTGAAGCAGTGCGGCCTTCAATTTTTCAACACCCTCACCTTGCTTGCTTACCGGGTCCAGTGCCCCAGATATCAGATAGATTGGAAGAGCCTTATCAATGGTAGCCATTGCAGACGGGCTCGATAAGTGAGCCATGCCTGCTAGGAAATCACACCAAGATTGAGTTGACAGGGGACCACCGCAGTAATAGTCGTCGACATAGTCATCAACGATTTTTTCATCTCTAGATAACCAGTCACTAACCGTGCGGTTGGGCTTGAAAGCATTATTGAAAGAGCTAAAGGATAGTTTTTCTAAAACACTACTGGGCTTTCGCGGGCCAACCCTCCAGCGCTCGAAACGAGCGAAGTACGAAATACTCTCAAAAAATTTAGGGGTGTCATAACTTGATCCTGACAGTATTAAGCCGCATAACTTATGATTAAATGCGTCGGGAATTTGGGTGGCATATTTCTGGCAAAAACGCGTCGCCATAAAAGATCCCATGCTGTGACCCATTAAAATAAGCGGCAAATCAAGTCGAGCTTCAATATGGTTAATAAGTTGCCATTGGTCATCAATCATTTGCTCCCAACCATCGGCGTCAGCCAGATGATAACTGCTACCCATCGCTTTACCTGTTTGACCATGGCCACGATGGTCGCCTGCCGTAACTAAAATGCCCTGTTGATTCAAGAACTCTGCGAATTCAGCGTAGCGAGCGCCATGCTCAGACATACCATGCATAATATGCAACCAAGCGACAGGGTGTTCTGGGAGCCACTGGCAATAATGATGCTCGCCTGGCTCACCGCTGGAAAACGGGAGTGTCTTTCTTTCGAGTGCACTCATAATGATGTCCTCCTTGGTACAAGGTTAAGGCTAAGAATAGCGCTGCTTTTATATTTAGTCCTTATTTTAATACTAGCACAGCTTATGACAGTTATTAGATCACGGTGTCTTGCCTTTCTCGATAACCAAGCTTAACGCGGCAACCTTTGATGTTGAGGATAAATGGACTTTTAGGGGAGTTCCTTTTGGCCTGCCTACGGCTGTTTTGCCGATCACCTTAGACACAAACGAAGTCCAAATTTTAAGGTCAGATCGTATGGGACTTTTTACACCTGCGAAAGGGAGTGGGACAAGGTAAGGGCTAGCTATTTTCACAGCCGCCCAGATACCTTATTTCTACTAAGCTAGGCTGTGAGTCCCATACTTAGCCTTTATTTTGTTTATCTTAGAAGGGCATATGTTGACCTTAGATAGATTACCTTGAATGTGGGGTAGCTCTAAGACTCGTTTGTCCATAACCCTAAACCATAGCCATGGTATATATGCCAATAAGTACATTCCAAAATAACCATTAGGTAATTCGGGAATGTCGTCAAAATTCCGAAGGCTCTGGTACCGCCGTGCCGGATAAGCGTGATGGTCTGAGTGTCTCTCAAGATGGAATAGCATCAGATTGGTGACAATATAATTAGCGTTCCATGAGTGGTGAGGCGCGCATCTCTCAAACTCACCGTTTTCTTTTTTCGCTCTTAGTAAGCCGTAATGCTCAATATAATTCGCCAAGGTTAACTGAGACCAGGCCCAAAAATTGTGCATTAATAAAAAGGGCACCATGATCCAGCCAAAATAGGCGATTAGTGACCCTTGCAACAGGATGCTGATAGCATAGGACTGTAAGATCTCATTGTGGTGGCTCCAGAATGGAAGGCCTGATTTGGTAAGGCGATCTCTCTCTAATTGCCAGCCTCTAACAAACGTACCTGAAATTTCCCGAGCAGCGAAGGAGTAAAGAGACTCGCCCAGTCGTGAACTGGCAGGATCTTCTGGTGTCGCGACTAAAATGTGGTGGCCTCGATTATGCTCTACCGAAAAATGACCATAGGCAGGCACTGCCAATACAATTTTTGCTAACCATTTTTCTATTTTAGTGTTTTTATGGCCTAACTCATGCGCAGTGTTGATACCAATGCCACTGTAACTGCCGGCGACTAAAGCAACGACCACTATAGACAAAATGCTTAACTCAAAAGTCCCTACTACCCACGCAAATGCGAGCAATACAATAAAATGCATTGGTACTGTGAGATAAGTGAGAATTCTGTAGTACCGGTCCTCCTCAAGCTGAGGTACTAACTCCTCCGGTGGATTGCTACTGTCCGAGCCAATAGCCCAATCTAATGCCGGTAAAAGAAGATAGTTTATCGCTAGAGGGATAGCCAACAGAGCTTCGATGCCAGTTTGTGTAAACCAATAAATGGTCGTTAGCGGCATTAATGGAAACGTTATTGACATAAACCAAAGATATCGCTTTTTGTCGGTATAGTTTATCTCGCCTTTTTCTGGGTGATCCATTGAGTATGTGGCCATTTTTATCATTCCTTGGTGGAGCTAGTGTTATGACTTCCTATTAGGAAATTATAGTTGACAGTTCGTTTCTTGGGAGGGTTAAATAGCGTCAATTTAGGGTTCTTTTACGGTCAATTTAGGGCTCTTTTACCGGCATATATCGGTTTTTGAGGATCACCTACAGGAATTAATTTATGTACGGAATCATCTTACCAGAGCTTATAGGGTTGCTACGGGAGCAAGGTGTTGCCGAAGATGATCTCCTAAAAACCACCCAGCTAGACGCTATCGACTCCTCGCAGCCGTTCTTCCTGACCAGCCAACAAGCAGATATCATTTGCAGTAATGCTATCAAGCTATCTGATGATAAGGCCCTTGGGCTCAAGCTTGGGGTCAGGTTAAATATGGTGGCATTGGGGATATTAGGCTATGCGTTGATGACCAGTGACACGGTCGGGGATACACTAAAATTATTACTTAGATATAATCAAGCGATACTCCCGAGTATGACTATTGACCTAGTTGCGGATCAGAGCGGGGTTATGTTAGTTGGTAAAGGGCGGCATTTACCCAAAGAACTGGAGAGATTTTATGCTGATACGCTCTACTCTGCAGTGGTCCATAATTTACGTATCTTAACGGGGGAGGTGAACGTCTCTTTTAGCTTAGGTCTAGATTATAGTGCGGGAGAAGAATCGGAGCTATATGCCTCTGTATTCGGTTCGAAAGTAAGCTTCATGTCGGACAAGCCCGGTCTTACGTTCGGCCTGGATGGGTTGGCAACCAGCATCTCTACGTCGAATCCGCTAGCGCAAAACATTTTCCAGAGAGAGTGTGATCGTATTATGTCGGCTGACAATCAACTTGGTCTGGTCAGTGAGCGAGTGAAGCAAATTCTTATCAGTACAAGGCTGGACTTTCCCTCTAGTGCCTCAATTGCCGATAAGCTTCATATGAGCGAAAGTACTCTGCAGCGGAGATTGGCAAAAGAGGGATGTCGCTTTCAAGAGCTTCTTGATCAGGTTAGATATCGCTTAGCCTTAGAGTATTTACAAAGCACTCATTTGCCCGTCACCGAAATAGCTATACTTTTAGGCTACAGTAGCGCAGCCAATTTCCGTCGATCTTTTCGACGCTGGTCAGGCATAACTCCAATGGAGGTTAGGCCGGTTAGAAAATGAAATACGCCGTCCTGCTGAATGTGATGCAAATCAAACTTATGGCACTAATCGTTAATCGCATTGTAAATATACGCTAAAAACTCCGAGTCGCTCCAGCTCAATGGTGGTAGTGTCTGATGATAATTATTACCAGTTCTTACGGAACTTGACCCAACTTTTTTATATGCGCTGTTTCTCACGACAACTAAATCTTGGTCTTGAAAGACATAAATATTATTTCTGTTTAACCCTGAGGCCCAAAAATACCCTTTTGAGGGTTCGACCCTCCACTGCATTGCATAACCAGTATTATTAGTACCTTCAGGAACTGTTGTTGATTCCTGGACCCAGTTTTCTGAAATAATTTGTTCATCGAGCCAACGTCCATTGCGAGCATAGAGAAGACCAAAACGAGCAAAATCTCTAGATGTAGTATCTATACAGCAGTAGGTTAGTGCATGGCCATGCTCATCTGTCCACCAATCAGCTTGCATGTCAATTTTTGAAAATAGGTTTATGTCTGCGAAATCAAGGACACTTTGTCCGGTAGACTCCTCTAATATTCCGGCAAGAAGCATGGAGTCGGCATTTTGATATACCCAATTATCTGTTCTTGGGGTTGTCTCAGGTGTTCGTGCCAAGGCATAAGCTAATTGGTTGCCGCCAATACCGCCAGCATAGATATTGGCATCTCCATCCTCAGCCTCTTTGAGACCTGAGCGCATTTCCAGAATCGCTCTGATACTAATCTCACCCTTATCAGTATTCATCCAGGGAGTTAAATAGGTTTCAGCGGAGACGTCGATAGAGTCGATAAAACCCCGATCTAAGGCTATCCCGACAAGGGCACTTGCAAATGATTTTCCGGTTGACCAGCTGGTTGCTAAGCTATCTTGTGACTCTCCATCGGCATAGCGTTCACCTATAATCACGCCATGACGAATAATCACAACACCTTGAGTATTGCGACCCGTCTCAAAGGCATAATCCAAAGCCTGATCAATCCCATCTTTATCAACATTGACATCGGTAGGTGCATATGACTCCCAGCTTACACCCGGAAAGGTACTAATATCTGGAAGCGCGTCGCCTAGATCAATGACAGGTACAACAGGCGAAGAACTTGATCCTCCACCACAGGAGACCGAGGTTGCCAAAATCAAACATAAATACAGTTTTTTCATACGCCTAACGCCTAAAATCGATCGCTGTATCTTACCGCCCCATCATCTGGTACGTATATTAATTAATTAAGGGACGTTTGCATCCATATTTTAGTTTGGTACAAATAACTGTTGTAGCCGTATCTAATCCACTTATTACAAAAGGTAGTTTCACATGGGTAGATTAAATTCGTTGATCGGCGGCACCGCATGTTTGTATTTCAGCATGATGGCTGGCTTTATAGGAGCTGATGAAATAATGATTGATAATTTTGAATCTGATTCAGGAGTGCGCTGGGATTATTTAAGTGATCAAGTTATGGGTGGCGTATCTGAAGGCTCCGCAAGCGTTGGCAATGATAATGGCGAGGCTTACGCGCACATGACCGGCGACGTTAGCACGGCCAACAATGGAGGGTTTATCCAATTGCGCACCCGTTTGGCTGCCGGCGCTGACAAGGACGCTGCAGGCATTTACGTTAAGGTGAGAGGGAATAGTCAAAGGTACTACATTCATCTGCGTACTAGAGGCACCATGTTACCGTGGCAATACTATCAGGCTGCCTTTGAGGTCACCGAAGAATGGCAGATCATAAAGTTACCCTTAGAGAGTTTTAAGCCCTCTGGCTCATGGCTGAGAAAGACGGCGTTACCTAAGTCGATTCGTAGTATCGGCATTGTCGCTTATGGGCGAAACCACGAAGCTGATATTCAAGTCGGTGAAATTGGCTTTTTTTAGTCACTTTGATTGAATCGATAATAATTTAGCCTCTAGTTTTAGAGCGTGCGGCAAAAAGGGCTAGTTGTTCGTCTGTGGCCGGAGATTGGTATTTAGCTTTCCATTCCGGAAAGGGTATACCGTATATAATTTCACGTGCTTGCTCATAGTCTATATCAGTTTGGTGCTCTGCTGCTGAGGAGACATACCATTTACTTAAACAATTTCGACAGAAGTTAGCAAGATTCATCAAGTCGATATTCTGTACGTCTTTATTTTCATCAAGATGCTGCAGAAGACGACGAAAAACAGCGGCTTCCACTTCTATTTGAGTATTTTTGTCCATAGTCTAAGAGTTCCGTAAATGTATTTCTGAGCACAACAGTGTAAACGAATTTGCGGCGGTTGAAGAGAGCATATGAGTTATCTAAAGTCTTATTTAGGTAATATCTAAGACGTTTTTTTACCCTTAAAGGTACGCTTCATTACTAAGATTTTGTGCTATTCTTGCCGCTAAATAGTGACTACCTTTTATACTCAATGACTTTGTGGCTTGCAGCTCTACAAAGGGGGAATGATGACTGTAAATACATCTCTTTTATCGTTGATTGGCGATACACCAATGCTAAAACTCAGCGCGTTCGATACTGGGCCCTGTGAGCTCTTTGTTAAGCTCGAATCGCAGAACCCTGGTGGCTCAATTAAAGACAGAGTAGGCCTGGCAATTATTGAGGAAGCTGAAAAGTCAGGTGAGTTAAAACCCGGCGGCACTATTATTGAAGCAACGGCTGGTAACACAGGTATTGGACTAGCCTTGGTCGCCGCTATTAAGGGTTATAAAATTATTTTAGTTATCCCTGACAAAATGAGCCGTGAAAAAATTCTCCATCTCGAGGGGCTGGGCGCTGAGATTATTTTAACCCGCTCCGACGTGCCAGAGGGACATCCGGAATATTACCAAGATTTAGCGCGAAGAATTGTTGCTGAGACTCCCGGTTGTTTTTTGGCTAATCAGTTCTCTAATCCGGCCAATCCGATGATTCATCGCACCACGACGGGGCCTGAAATATGGGAGCAGATGGATGGCAATCTTGATGCTGTAGTTGCTGGCGTAGGCTCTGGGGGTACGATTACCGGGTTAGCAGAGTTCTTTAAAGAAAAGGATCCAAATGTTCAAATGGTTGCTGCAGATCCTAAGGGATCTATTATTGCCGATGCTATTATTAAAGGATCATTTTCCTATGAGGGCGGTACATGGCTGGTGGAAGGAGTAGGTGAAGATTTTATTCCCGATAATTTAAATGTCGATATACTCCATGATGCCGAAGTAGTGACTGACAAAGAGGCTTTCCAAACCTTGCAGGTGTTAATAAGAGAGGAGGGGGTTCTGGGTGGTTCATCGACAGGTACTCTGGTGGCTGGCGCTGTAAAATGGTGTCAAAAACAAACTACCCCAAAACGTGTAGTCACCTTTATTTGCGATACAGGTAATAAGTACCTTTCAAAAGCATTTAATAAATCCTGGCTGCATGACAATGACTTATTGGAAGTTAAGACAGCTGGGGATGTAACCGACTTAATTAATCGTAGAGCTGATCAAGGCGATATGATTAGCGTCTCTGTTTCTGACACCCTGCTAACGGCCTATAAAAGAATGAGAGCATCAGATATTTCTCAAATTCCTGTGCTTGATGGGGAGCGACTTGTTGGTGTTCTAGACGAAGAAGATTTATTGTTTAATGTTAGTAAAAGCAAGGCAGCTTTCACTCAGTCGGCGGTCGACTTTATGGTAACAGACTTAGACGTACTGCCAGTAGGAGCCTCAGAGGAGGAACTACTGGACACCTTAACTCAAGGTAAGGTCGCTATTATTTATCAAGGGGATACCTTTGTCGGCTTTATTACCAAGGTAGACCTCATTAACCACTATAGAACCAAGATTAGCGAAGACTAGAGATGACTATGAAAGACACCACAAAAACCCAGGGTTTTGAGACTAAGGCAATTCACGCCGGTCAGCAACCCGATCCAACGACAGGCGCCATCATGACGCCTATTTATGCCAGTTCGACTTATGTCCAAGAGAGTCCTGGTGTGCATAAGGGTTACGAATACTCCAGAACTCATAACCCGACAAGAAAAGCCTTAGAGGATTGCGTTGCAGCTCTTGAGAATGGTTCTGGAGGGTTTGCGTTTTCCTCAGGAATGGGCGCCACAGCGACGGTATTGGAGATGTTAGATTCTGGAGATCACGTGATTGCCATGGATGATCTCTATGGTGGGACTTACAGGTTATTTGAGAATGTACGCAAGCGTTCTGCGGGCTTGGAGTTCACCTTTGCTAACTTGAGTGATTTAGATAACCTGGAAGCCTCGCTTCAAGAAAATACGAAGATGATTTGGGTGGAGTCGCCCACTAATCCACTCTTGAAATTAGTTGACCTGCAGGTTATCGCTGCGTTCGCTAAAAGACATGATTTAATTGCGGTCTGTGACAACACGTTTTGCTCGCCCTACGTTCAGAAACCGCTCGACTTTGGTTTCGATATTGTTGTCCACTCGGCTACAAAATATCTAAATGGCCATTCCGACGTGATTGGTGGTATTGCCGTCTGCGCCCAAGGCAGAGAAGACTTAGTGGAGCGGATGTTTTATCTCTCTAATGCGATTGGTTCTATTATGAGCCCCTTTGATAGTTTTATGGTGCTGAGAAGTTTGAAAACACTGGCTGTGCGCATGGAACGGCATTGCCAAAATGCTATGAAGGTAGCGACTTATCTGGAGAATCATGAGGCTGTTGAAAGAGTCTATTACCCCGGGCTTGAAAGTCATCCTCACCATGAGTTGGCAATGCGCCAAATGAATGGCTTTGGTGGGATGATAAGCGTTGTCTTAAAGGGTGGTTTAGCCAGTGCTACGACCTTTCTAGAGAACACTGATGTATTTGCCCTTGCCGAGAGTTTAGGTGGTGTAGAAAGCCTAGTTGAGCATCCAGCGATCATGACTCACGCGGCTGTACCTGAGGCCATACGTAATGAAATTGGTATTGTAGATGGTCTAGTCCGGCTTTCAGTTGGGCTCGAAACTTTAGACGATTTGATGGATGACTTGGGTAGTGCGTTGAAGGCCATATAGGCCTTCTTGATCATGCCTTAACACTTCAATTATTCACAACCCTTCATGAGTATTAATAGCGGCTTGTGCGTCATCCATGCCCCCGGCGTTGATGACGTTGCTATATCCAAGCTGGTCTAAAATCGATTTTGCTTTTCCTGATCTATTGCCTGTGTGGCAGTACACATAAATCGTTTCATCTTTATCCGTTGTCAGCGCGCTGATCTGATCGCCTATATCCTGCCATTCGATATGCTTGGCATTATTGAGGTGCCCTGTGCTCCATTCTGCGGGGGTTCTTACATCTATAATCATTGGTGAGTTTCCTTTATCGGCTATTGCGAATGAATAGATTGATAACAGGGTGATCGTTAGTAGTAGATTATTCATTTTTGCACCTGCTTGATAGGTCGTTTAACGCCATCTTATACCCTGTAGGTTTCGTTAAACAAGGTTAAATGATCTGTATAGTAAAGGCACATCTATAGGCTAGTAGACAGATATATCTATGATATCCTATGGCTTTCATGAGTTTGATATGGTTTTTATAATCTAG
>OCVR010001819.1_pt1 | contig 16706 bp, 13 predicted proteins | sample 1539091 | NCBI WGS metagenome assembly OCVR01 (sample SAMEA3355530, study PRJEB22509) | marine metagenome | biome: marine; feature: coastal ocean; material: water | place: USA | collected 2010-08-07 | depth 16 m | reverse complement strand
GACGGCCCTGTTTGTTCACCAGAATAAGCCATCCAGGCAACAGAACCTCAAGGTCTCTACCGAAACCTGGTGTCACCAGTAACAGGCCTCGATCATGGCCTTCGACAGCCGCGCCTACCGATTCCCCGAGTATAATGCCGTCGCCCTGGGCACCATCACTGCCGATATACCAGCGCCAGTCTTCGGTTGCGTGAGCCTGCGGGTAGTATTTTGCAATCATCTCTGGGTTGGCACCAAACCCACCGGTAGCCATGATGACAGCGCCACAAGTGGCCCGGTCCTCGCCAATGCTGATCCCATTTACCCGTCCATCTTCGTCGGTTAACAGCGCGCTCACCCGTGAATTCAAAACGATTTCGACACCTTTGTGGCTGCGGTGACCATCAAGGACGTTCACCACTTCCTGGCCGCCGCCTTCCGGCTGATGGCCGCGCGGAGTTGAACCAACACCGGAAGGATAAACACCTTCTTTGGCAAATTTGACCCCAAGGTTCTTCACCCACTCGAAGGTTGGTGCGCTTTGATCGCAGTACTGGCGAACCACGGCAGGGTCAACCAGCCATTGGTTGAGTGTCATGTAGTGTTCAAACATGGCGTCCGGGGTGTCGCCAATCACACCAGCTTCTTCCTGTACAGAAGTGCCAGCAGCATAGAAATGTCCGCCGCTCAGCCGTGAAGAACCACCGACCTGTTTGTCACCTTCGACGATCAACACACTGGCGCCTTCATCAGCTGCAGCAACAGCAGCCGATAAACCGGCGGCTCCCGAACCAATGACGATGACATCGTAGTCTCTATCCATTCGAGCAATATAGTGTATTTACCAAGCTCCCGTCATCCCGTTTCCTCAACCAGTGTTCAGCCATTTTATCCCGTTGTGATAAACCTCTGGCACTCACATGGCGTGAGCGTGGACAGCTAGAGAAACCCGGCTCCTTGATGTTACGATTGCGACCTGATTTTTCGAGAACTCAATCATGCGACTTAAAGGGCTAAATTGCGTAGTCACCGGCGGCTCCAACGGCATAGGCGCAGCAACGGTTCGCCGCTTCGTCGCTGAGGGCGCAGAAGTACTCATCGTTGACCGCGACCTTGACGCGGCCAATGTCCTGGCGCAAGAGTTGGGTGATGCCGTATCTGCCGTAAAGTGCGATGTTCGCCTTGAGGAAGAAATTAAGGCTGCAGCAGAATCGGCTTATAAGAAGTGGGATCACATCGACGTCCTGGTTAATAACGCAGGTTCTGAACTCAACCGTTCCTACGATGAGACAACTGTCGACGAATGGGACCGGGTGCTGGATACAGATCTCAAAGGTCCGTGGCTGGTCTGCAAACATTTTCTGCCACCCATGGTTGAACGTGGGTCCGGTAGTGTCATCAATATATCGTCCTTAAATGGACTGGTTGGATTTCCACTTTCCACAGCATACGGCAGCGCCAAGGGTGGTCTGGTGGTTTTTACCCGGGATATGGCTATTGAGTTGGCTAACACCGGCGTCAGGATTAACTGTGTATGTCCGGGTGTTATTGATACTGGCATGATGGAAAGGTGGACGGATCTGATGCCAGATAAAAGTGAGGCAAAAGACATGCTAAAAGGCACCATGCCTATTGGTCGTATGGGTACCGCTGACGAAGTGGCTGGCGCGATTTTCTTTTTTGCCTCTGCCGACTCCAGTCTGTGTCAGGGTTCGGTGCTCAGTGTAGATGGTGGGTTTACTGCCCAGTAAAGAACCAGGCTATACGGGTATTTCGTTTGGGCCGGCATGTCAGTATCGTAAGCATTTAAATTGATAAAATTGAGGGTAAAGAATGTCTGATCCGTTTCGGTTGGATGGCAAACGCGCGGTGGTAACTGGCGCAGGTAAAGGTATTGGTCGTGGTATTGCTTTGCAGCTGGCAAGGGCAGGGGCGGACCTGGTGATTAGTTCGAGAACCCAGGAAGACCTGGATAGCCTTGCGATTGAAATTGAATCGTTAGGGCGACAGGCCACCAAAGTCGTTGTTGATGTGACTAACACCGCAGAGGTTGAAGATCTTGCGGCCCAGGCAGTCGCTGAAGGTGGCATCGACGTTTGGGTGAACAACGCAGGAGGTTTGCCGGACGCAACACCGCGTTACCTGACCAGGACACCGGAGGATCGATGGGACGCTCAGTTGGATCTTAATCTTAAGGCGGTATTTATCGCCTGTCAGGTGGCGGCTAACAATATGGAAGAGGGGGCAATCATCAATATATCCTCCAGTTCAGCCAAATCGCAGGGCAGCGTGAAGAATGGCCCATATGGCGCGTCCAAAGCCGCGGTTAACAGCCTGACGCAGACATTTGCATTAGAGCTTGCCCCCAAAATCAGGGTAAATGCAGTCGCCCCGGGGCCTGTTCCAACAAAGAATTTCAACGAATCGACTAACTTTCCAGAAGGGGCGCCGGTTGAAAAAATTATCGGTGTACCGCTGGGCAGACTGGGAACACCGGATGATATTGGCCACGCCGTCGTGTTTATGGCGTCGCCTGCTTCCGGTTGGGTCACCGGACAGTGCCTATATGTGACGGGTGGAACCTAGCACTAGACCTCAATGTGGCTGCTAATATGTGTCCGCTATCTCCGACGCCTGTCAGCGGTCATCGCCCTATTTGGCGCCCATGGGATCGAGTTGAATATCTTTCAACGCCAGTTTGTACAAGTCGAGACATGGGTCTTTGCTGCGGGTAGCCCTGTCCCACAAGCTAGTGGCAAACATTGACGCACCTCCTGAAATTAAAGCGGCGTAAGTTGAAATCGCGCTACTTTTAGAATCGACCGAAAAGCTTGGTTTCGCGATGGTGCCTTTTACCATCAGGCGTGGCGCAATGACTTTTGCTGGGCTGATACCTATGCCGGTCCTGGGCTTGGTGATAAAACCCAACTGGGGCTTTTCTGAGTCCAGATCCACTTCTCCGCTAGCGAATAGGTCAACCTGGTCTGTGCGTAACACCAGGCCCGGGGTTAATCTGGCCGTGCCGTTATCAAACACAACGCCACCACCGCTGCACACCATATTGGTGCGGTTATCGGTTTTCCTGCCAATAATTCTTCGAGACAAGCTGGAAAGAAAGTCGCCGAATAGGGCATCCAGCGAAGCGCCCTGAATTTTTCCAGAGCCCCCGTTGAACATAATCGTACCGTTCAGACTACCCATGAGCGATTTGACGCTGTTTCCGCGAGCGTCAAAACTGGCACTAAAAACAGTGTCTTCGGATGGGGTAGCTTCGCCGACAAATAACCAGACAATCGGTAGACGAGTGCTCTCGATCGCCAAATCGAGGTCTAGTTCTGCCTGGTTTCTTCTAAGGGTCAGGTCAAGTTGTCCCTTGGTTTCTCCTTCCCAGTCGAACTCGCTTATTCTAAATTCTCCCTCGAGCAGTTGCAGTTCTAGCTCAAAGCTGGCGATGGACTTATCAGAAGTCCGGACCTCTTCCACGTCGTATCGTAATTTCCCTTCAGCCATATCGAGCCAATGTGCCGGCAGCTCGGTTGATGAAAATACCGAAGTGTCCGAAGTGGGCTGTTCAGCTGGTTTGGGGGCGATCAGCTCTGATTCTATGAGAGGCAGGTACACTTGTTTGGATTTAAGTTCCAGTTCGAAGGTCGGCGGCTCGGTATTTTGCAGCGACCCCCAGCCGGAAAGGTCAGACTCACCGACAGTAATCTCCATGCTGTCCAGGATCAGCTCCTGCCTGGTCCCCTGAAGCACGAATGAACCTTCGTAATCGCGGTCAAGGAACGTGTATTCCAGACCCAGGAACCCAGCAAGCTCGTTAACGCTGGGTCCTTTAAGAGTCAGATCGCCACTGGTTTCGCTGAAGTTCGGTGGTTTGTCGACAAAAAGTGAACCGGTGAGCTCGTGTTCTCCAACAATGATGTTAAGGCGTTGAAAGTGCAGATGCTCCTCGGCTAACTCCACATTAGCGGATCCACTAAAGGGTAAAGACGGTAGCGGGTAATCAACCCAGTGCCCAATCAGGTTTTCAATATTTTTGCCTTCAGCGTTGACTTGAATCGCGGAGCCAACGTACTGAGGCTCATTTGAAATGCGAGCTGATAAATTAACCGTGGAATTCGCGATGCTGGCTTGCAACTGCTCAACGACCCACGTGCCTTGCTGGTTTTTGAGGGTAGTCGTTAAAGAATAGGGTTTTACCCGGCTGACTTTTCTCTCTTCGTCCGTAAAAAGGTGCCGCAGGTCTTGCCCAGACAACGTCAGTTTAAGGTCGAGCCCATGCCAGGTGAAGGCTTCGCCAAAACTACCGCTGGCGCGACCCGTGTGTTTGCCGGCCCTAATCACAAAGTCGTCAAGCTCAATTAATTTTTCAGAGCCATGTACGGACAGTGAAGACTCAAATGGGAATGCTCTGACTGACCCCGGATTTTCCAGCAGGCTATCCGCAAGATTGCGCGCGTTTGGAACGTTGATGTTCAGGGTTGTGTCAAAAGAGAGTTCCGTTGCGAGTTGAATGTTGGCCAGCCCGCTAATTTCAGCAACGTCTGAATCAAAGTGAAGATCGCTTAGGGCAATCAGGTCGCCTTTTTTGACGACGATGGTGGATACACGCGCAGGTAGGTCTGGCAGCTTCACGTCAAAGCACTGACCGAAGGCCTCCAGGTTGGTGCTCTCGACAACAGTGGTAAGGTTAATGTCACCCGGAGACTCATTGATCGCGCCTTGAGCCTTTAGCTGTAAGCTGCTGCTGCGTGTTTCAATCAATACTCGTTGGCCGTTGTCCGTCAGGGTGATCTCTGCGTCAATGTCCATTGGCTCGGCGGTCAACTCGCAGGTTTCGGCAAGGGGTTTAAGAAAGTTGGGTTTGAACTGGTTGGCCTTAATCGCCAATTGCAGGCCCTCTGTGTCAGGTAGCGCTGGCGCTGTCGCAGTTATTTCCAGCGTGCCTCGATCAAGCTGTAGGTTCAGCGCCGGGATATCAAGGTTGGAACCGCTGTACGAAAACTCCCCGGTGGCTACAAAAGGTTCTGCGGTCAGTCGAAGTTCGTTGAACAGTGCGCCGGCTTCATAAAGTGAGGGCCCGGACACCAGGAAGTTGGCTTCAATGGGGTTTAGCGTTTGGATGTCCTGGGTATTACCGTCGACCCGAACCTTAAGGCCAGCGACAGTCCCGTCAATGTGAAATTCATAGGGTTCGCCCGCCCTCTGGTTTTCGATTCGGGCATTGATGTTGATGGCGCCTTCTCGCAGTTCATGGATTCCTAACAGGCGAAGGAAGGGGCCGGGATGAGCAGAGTTAAGTGTTATCTCCAGGCGCGCGCCAGCTAAATCAACCGGGGAATTCAACTTGCCCTTCGCTGTCAGTGAAAAATCGTCCCAGTCGACGGAAATATCCAACGGCTCCGTGGTTTGTTCGATATCCGGTAGGCCATAATTTCCCCTGATGTTGAAGGGTGTGCCGTTGAGTTCGCCGCTGCAGGTCAAGTCCGCAATACTACTATTTGATTGCCCTTTCCCTGTGCAAGACGCTACTTGGGCTAGCCAGTCTTGATCTTCATCTGAATAGCTGAGCTTTATATTTAGAAACGCGAATTCTTTGGGTATCAGGTCGCTTCTGGTTTCTGCGTCTTCCTCCTGGTCTTGTTCCTCGATGTCCTTGATGTGAAGTTCGGCGTTACTGATCAGCAGTTGGTTCAGGTTAATTTCGTCGCTGGCAAGCCACTGTTTGATGTTTATCTCGATGAACACGGCCTCTGCTTGAAAACGAGCATCAGAGTGATCCATATAGACATCACGCAAGGTGGCGCTGAATAAATTGCCGGTTTCTATATCAACGATATCGCCAATAATGATTTCACGGTCCAGCAACAGCGAAACGATATTTTCGATGACGTAGGCACGATTAGTGAATGTCAGTGAGGAGATGACAAGAACGCTAACGGTGAACAATCCTAACCTTTTTATCCAGCGTCCAGGACGTTTTGTGGTGATCATAGTAGCTTTCAGATTGCTGCGACGTTGGAATTTACGGGTGGGTAAAATCGCAGTTTAAAGGGCTGCTGTCGATACCGAGGGCGATTTATCTTGCAAGAAGGTTTGGGCATCGTTTTTCTTAACGGAAAAGTCTCATTTGTTCGGGCTATAGCCCAATAGTACTGATAGCCCAATAGTACCAATAAGTAGTATTTATGTGCTGAATTTTAGCTGAATTCATCAGCAGTCTTACCTTAGACTGCTTATCACTGAACACATTAGGTCAAGTTGATGGAAGTTAATGCAGAAAAAGCAGGGCTAGATGCAAACAGACTAGAAACCATTAGTCGTCACCTGATGGAAAACTACATCACGCCAGGAAAGATTGCGGGTTGTCAGGTGATGGTCTCTCGCGGTGGTGTGCCGGCATATTTCAAATCCTTTGGACAGATGGACATAGAACGCGGCAAGCCCGTGCAGGAAGACACGATCTTCCGAATCTATTCTATGACCAAGCCGATCACATCGGTTGCCCTGATGATGTTATTCGAGGAAGGTCGGTTCCAGCTGAATGATCCGGTATCGCGGTTTATTCCAACGTGGAAGGGTCAGCAAGTGTGGGTTTCGGGCGAAGGGGATGACATGGTAACCCGTGAGCCAGCATCGCCAATGACGATGCGCCACGTACTGTCTCACACCTCCGGGCTCACCTATGGCACTGGCCTTTTTCCCTCGGAGCATCCCGTTGATAAGTTTTACGACAAGCTGGGGGTTAATCGGGATGCCGGTGAAACCATTGAATCGTTCGCACAAAAACTGTCAACGGTTCCGCTCCGCTACGATCCAGGTACCCAGTGGTGTTACTCGCTGGCAACAGATGTTTGCGGTTGCCTGGTGGAATTCATTTCCGGGGTACCCTTCGGGCAGTTCCTGCAGGAACGGATGTTTGATCCGCTAGGCATGAATGATACGTCCTTTGTCGTGCCAGAGAACAAGCTTGATCGGCTCGCCGCGAACTACGGGCGTCGGGCAGACAAAACGCTGAAGTTGCTTGATGACCCGATGAACAGCCTGTACGCAAATCCAAATCGGTTCCCTTCCGGAGGCGGTGGCCTGGCTAGCACCACGGCTGACTATGGGCGTTTCTGCGAAATGCTTCGTGGCGGTGGGCAATTAGAGGGTCAGCGGATTATTGGTGACCGCACGTTAAAGCTCATGCATCGTAATCATTTGCCGAACGGCACAGACCTTGGTTCCATCGCAATGGGATCTTTTTCTGAAACCGCTTACGACGGAGTCGGCTTTGGGCTTGGATTTGCGTCAACGCTTGACGACGTGGCAGCGGGCACAATCGGTGCCGGTGACTACTACTGGGGGGGTGCTGCGTCCACCATCTTCTGGGTAGACCCCGTTGAAGATATGTTTGTCATTTTCATGACCCAGTTAATGCCTTCGGCCACGTTTAACTTCCGTGGCCAGATCAAGAACATTATCTATGGCGCTATTGCAGACTAACCGTTAGTGGCGGTGACCAGCCAGGTGGATGCTTCAAGGTTGATCCCATTGCTGTCAGCTTTTGCTGCAAACGCATTCCGCACGGCGGCGATCGCCTCTGCATGGCGCGATTCCTCGAGGGTTGCAAGCAATCCAGATAGTGGACCAATGTTGCTCTGAAACCTCATCACTTCATCCACAGTGTCGCCCAGGTGAAGGTCTTTCACCACAGCTTCTAGTTTGATGTTGGTGAAGCCAGCGCTAGTCAGAATGTCTTGGGTATATTCAGGCACCCCGAACCTGAAAGGTCCTGGCGCTTCTGGGTCCGGGGGCGGCGCGTCGTCAGGTTGGAACGGTTGCAAAGCAGCACCGGCAATAGACAACCAGGGGTTGGCGGCGGGTAGTTGCCAGCAAAGAAACACCAACCTTCCACCTGGGACCAGCGCGCTGCGGATGTTGGCAAACGCCTTGACCGGGTCATCAAAGAACATCACCCCGAACCGGGAAAACGCCAGCGAGTGATCGGCGGTGTAGGCCTGGCTAGCCGCGTCGGCAACAGAGAAAGCCACATTACCGGCGGCGTTGTCTTTTTCCTTGGCGCGATCAATCATCGCCGTTGAAATGTCGACACCCCAGACTTCAGCGCCGCTGGCGCCCAATGAAAGCGATGTTGTGCCGCAGCCGCAGCCGATATCAATAATACGATCGCCGGGTTTGGCGTTAACAGCGTCGAAAGCGACCGCCGTTAGCGGCGCCATCATGCGGTCGATGTAATCTTCCACATTGACCCATGCGGTACCCATGCGACCATTCCAGAATTCCGCCTGTTCAGCATTGTCAGACATGATTAATACCCGTCCGGAACCCAGTTGCCGTGGAAACCCGCCGGCACACGAGCAGGAATATGAATCCTTGCGATCGGCTCTTTGTCGAACGAGCGAGAATCAACGATGACGATTTCACTGGTGTTGGTTGCAGGCTGGTGAACATAGCTCAGAACCCAGCCGTCGTCTTCTGACGATCCGGCAGGGTCTTTCACGAACACGGGTTCGCTGCCCTGACCGCCGTCCAGGTCGTGGAACTGTGAATTGCCTTTAACAAGATCGTATTTCACAAAGCCTTCAGCGAAAGGACCCTTAGGAGAAAATGCAGCTGTATAACCGTAGCGGTTTTTCAGGCCAACCACCGTATCGCAAACCCGGCTGAAATCGACCACACGGTCATCAAGTTGGGTTTCGGTAACGGTGCCCTTGTCCTGGTCAATTACCCAGCGATACAGCATGGGTGGTGAACTTGAACCGGGCTTCATGGTGTCTTCCATGCGGCAGACGTCAACCACAATCTTGTTGCCTTCCTCGTACGCGTTTAAAGGATGGAACACGTAACAGGGGTTGATCTCGTACCAGGTGACATCGGCATCTGTGCCATCGCGGGGCATTACGCCCAGGCGGGCACCGTAGTTTTCATCCCAGACAATCGGCAAGCCGGTGTCTGCGATCCCTTCCAGATTCCACACCGCCGGTAAGTCCATGAACACCACGTGATTCCGGGTGACATTAAAGTCATGGATCATGGTAGCGCCTTTGACCGTGATGGGCTCCTGGGCCAGCAGTTCGCCTGCTGCCGATATGCGCAGGTAGGTCAGGTACGGTTCGGTCATGCCATAGGCGAACGCTAATAGTTCGCCCGTTGCACCGCAGGTCTTGGGGTGTGCTGTCATCGCGCAGGTCAGTTTGCCGTCGTAGTTATTGGGGCCAATTGTTTCTAGTTCATCGGACACAACGAAGGGCCAGTGGCCTTCCTCTAGCGCCATGATCTTGCCAGCGTGGTGCACCACATGCGTGTTGGCAGAAGACATGCTCAGATCACCCATCGAGGCCATCACGTCGGCTTCAGGGTTCAGGTACAGGGGCGTTTTAACGTAACGGTTGCGATACCAATTAGCGTTGCCATCCTGAATCTCGACACCGTGCAGCATGCCGTTGCCAAGAAACCAATGCGCGGAATAACCGGACTGGGGGTTTGCGCCATTGCGCAGCAGGCGGCCATTTAATGCCCTTGGGATCTCGCCGGTGACTTTTAGGTTTGTTTCGGTTCGCTCTTCAAAAACGGGTGCAAAGTTATCTTTTAGCCAGAATGGTGTTTCTTCCTGTTGTGCGCTCATATTCCCTCGGATTAGATTTTTTATACGCGGCAATAATGTCAGTTTTTGTAAAAGAGATCGAATTTGGAAAAAAGCGCTAATTTTTGATTTTGGCCGGTGATAAGCCTGTTGGGGGTGAAATGGACAATATTTCCCGGGGTCTGGTCGACCCAATGACCGTTCATGCGTTAAAACCGGGGGATTATCCGGTTTTATGGCTGTGATGGATGAGTTTTGTATATCCTGCTCTAACAAAGTCTTGATCAAGCGTACGCAAGGACTGTATTGAAGATCAGCACGAGGCTAACGACCTGATTGACTGAGTTTTAGTCCCGGGGGAATCCCGGGATCGCAGTAAGCCCGGCACTTGTTCCCTTCCCCAGGACAAGTGTTGGGCTTTTTTATTGGCGTTCGCGCCCGCCCGTTCCTATGATGACCTTTTTTGCTCCAGAGGATAGCGTGTCTATTACGGCTCTTTTCAATATTGAACACCCCATCATTCAGGCGCCCATGGCCGGCGCCTGCACGCCGGCGCTGGTGGCTGCGGTCAGTAACGGCGGTGGCCTGGGTAGCCTTGGCGCCGCGCCCATGAAGCCGGACGTTCTTCGCGCGCAGATCCAGAAGATTCGAGCGCTTACCTCGCGGCCATTCAATATCAATTTGTTCGCACCGGTGTCAGAGCGCTTTGACGCAGATGCAATACCTGGAAAGGCGGCCAGGGCATTATTAGAAAAATATCATCGGGAGTTAGACCTGGGTGAGTTGGGTACACCTTCCGGCATTTTTGGCCCGGCAGAAGAACAACTGGAAGTCCTGTTAGCAGAAAAAGTCCCGGTGATCAGTTTCCACTTTGGTGTAGAAGCGCACCATGTCGACGCCATTCATGCAGCAGGGTTGAAAGTCATTTGTTCCGCCACCACCATTGAAGAAGCCGTGCACCTTGAATCATTGGGTTGTGATGCGGTGATTGCGCAGGGCAGCGAGGCAGGTGGCCATCGCGGTACCTTTATAGGCGACTTCCAACGGGCGTTGATTGGCACCATGGCACTGGTGCCTCAGATAGTTGATGCGGTTTCAGTGCCGGTGATTGCGGCGGGCGGCATCATGGATGCCAGGGGCATCGTTGCCTGTAAAGCACTGGGCGCCAGTGGCGTGCAGATGGGTACCGCGTTTCTGGGTTGCCCTGAATCCGGTATTCCAGAGGTCTGGCGTGAACAACTCAAGGCCTCATCGCCCAGCCGCACAACAGTGACCACGGTCATGTCGGGCAAGCCGGCACGCGGCCTTGCCAACAGATACATCCAGGACATGGAAGCGCTTGAAGAGGCCCCTATGCCTTATCCGCTGCAGTACGCATTATCTGGCGCTATTCGGAAGAAGGCTGCACAGCAGGGTAACCCGGACTTCCTGGCCATGTGGTCAGGGCAGGGCGTTGGCATGCTGCAGGAATTGCCGGCCGCGGAGCTGCTGAAGGCGTTAGTGACACAGACCCGGCAACTGCTGGCAAAGCTGGCTAATTAAACAACCTATCCATATCGAACTATCTATATCGAAATTGCGGCCCAGCAGGTATACAGTGCTAATACATCTGTCGGGATCTTCTCATGGCAAAAAAGAAAAAGCTGAAGAACGAAGCAGGGCTGCTGAAAGAAGGCATTCGACTGGGTGTTGCCTACGGTGAAAATCGTGGTGTCGTCGAATTTGAAGCGACGGATTCGCAGCATGAAAAGATCGAATACATCTACAGGCTGCTGGTGCATGATCAGCTTGTTCAGCCGTTAGCCAAGCTGGATATTTCCCAGAAATCCATGGCGCACAAAGTAGCCCTTTGGGCTTCCAAGCAACTGCCCCCGGAACATCCGCTGCTGAAGGACTAACTCCTGGGGACGCGCACTTTGCTTGCCCACAGCATGGCCGAGGGGTACACGGGGCGAATTCAAAAACAGTTACCGTGACGTGAGTATCCGTTGGATGCGTAAATTTTCTGAACCAGACGCTGTCTCGACCAATATCGAACTAACGTTGTCTCTTCTTTAGTGAACGCGTAGCGTTAAACGCACTATTCAACGAACTGAACGGAGAAAACACCATGAAAGCGATGCTATTTTTCGCGCTATTGTCCGCGTGTGCATTTATCACCACAGCTAAAGCGGATCACCACGGCCAGAATGCGCCAGGGGAAATGGTCACGCTGAACCTTTGCACGCTTAACGAGGGGCACACCTATGCCGACGTGGTGAGCTTTCAAAACCGCTGGATAAAGTGGGCAAAAAGCAGGGGCATTAACCTTTTTAATGAGCTGCTGAGCCCTCTCATCACCAGTATGCCACCCAGTGAATCCAGTCTGGATTTCATTGAGTTGTCGGTCACCGACTACGAACACGGTGGCCAAATGTTGGCAGACTGGGCTGGCACTGATGAAGGCCAGTCGTTTGCACAAGAATGGGGTGAAGTCGCTTCCTGTTCTGTCCGCCTGCAACACCTGGTGATGAAGTATCAGGACATGGCAGCCCTGGCGGAAGACAGGGATCGGATCGTGACATTCACGCGCTGTGAGATACACGAAGGCGTTACCGGGGATGATCTGCGTGCCGTGCACCAGCGCGCGCTTGACCAACGCGATGAATCGGCTACCAATCTTTACTGGGGTGTCATGTTGCCCCGGACTGGTGGCACCGATGGCCGTAACGTGTTCCGGCACGCCAATATCTTTGCCGATATCGAGGCTTACACGGCTAATCTGGCGGGTATGCCGCGCCGACAGCCGCGCATCACCGACTATAACCAGCGCTATGCAAGCTGCGACTTACCAACGGTCTGGTCAAGCGAAGTGATGAGTATGATTGAGAACTAAACGCCAGGTAGTAACCAGCACATCGAATCAATGGTCACGCTCGGCGTGGCCATACCGTTGAAAACAGAACGATCATTTAAGGAGCAACAATGAAATTTTTTCTCACTATTATTTTTAGTTTTTTGATCACCGCGAGCGCGTCAGCCCGCGATGAAGCGCCATCTGGCCAGGGTGTTTTGGATCTCATTCCGTTTGCACTAAAAGACGGCAAAGACATCTCAGACTTTATGGCGTTGCGTGACTCCTTCGCGTCGACGATGGAAGCAACCGGGCCCATCTATTATGCATCGGTCTTGACGCCGTTGTTTGTAGACAGCCCGGCCACGGGTATTGGGGCGTCGTTTGACGCAATTTGGTTGGGGGCCTCACGGTCACCAAATGATTTCGCTAATGCTTTCCAGCACTACCTAAAAGAAGGCGGCGAAACAGAAAAGGCATTCTCTGAAGTTCGCACGAATGTGCAACGTATGATGATGGCTGTCGAAACGGTTTACCGCGGTGAGATGAGCAATGACGAAACCAATGTGGTCATGCTGAGCACCTGTTCGCCGGTGGGCGACGCCGACATTCCGGGCATCGCAGCAGAACTTCGCTCGGTAAGTAAGGCCATGGCCGAAAAAGGCTCCACCGGTTCTACCTTCCTTTGGCACAACGGCATCGGCATACCTAACGGACTGGAAGGCCAGTATATTCATGCCCGCCGTTTTCCTAGTTTGGCGGCGTGGGGTTCGTCCATGAGCCTGTACAGGGCCGGAAAATTTAGTGGCGAGACGCAGGCACGCCAGAAAGTACTGTCTTGTGGTGCCCCCCGGGTTTATTTAAGTGAGCCCTTTTACTGGCCAGCAGACTGACCGTCGATAGTGTTCTTATCGAACCCGCAGCGGCGTGCTGCTGTGGGTTCGATATCGGCCAGCACTTTTCGCCGTTCCCTGGCGGTTCTTTTCATTTACCGTTCTTTTCATTTAGGGTTCAGATCGGTTCGGTGTTCCGCCAGGTGCGCGCGCAAGTCGGTCGTGATTTTCAACACAATCAGTAACAGCAGAACTAGCAGGGTGCTATCAAAGATTCCGACTAAGAACCCGCCCAAGATTAACGTAAATTGCATGATCAAGATGCGGTCATAGGGCTTGCCCATTTGTGCCCGTATGTCTCTGTCGACGTATTCAGCCCGGCCAATAAAATGCTGAAAGAAAGAGATTCCGTGACTCAAGAACAGGGCCAAAAACGCCAGCGTTAAGGGTGATACAAAGTTGCCGCCCTCCCAGAACTCCGGCGCCAGCCCGTCACTGGGTAAGATAAAGCCATTCAGAAGCAGCAAGTGGGCCGCCATAAACCCGCCGTAATGCAGCGTAAAAAACGGCGCAGTAATCAATGACGCCCAGGGATTGACGAGAAACATTTTCAAGAGGTTAAAAATGCCGATCACGGCACTTTCAGACCAATAGAGCAGCATGACCTCGGCCACTGTCCAGCCTAAAAACCAAACCCCGGCAATGGGCAATGCGTTCACCAGTATTAATGCAAGAACGGATGGCGACGTTTTTGAAAGAGCAACGGTTTGGTGGCGCAGTTTTTGCCCGGCAATTTTTTCTGTAGTCGTTTGTTCATAGGCCAGAACCTTGGCGAGCAGATCTGCGTCGGGCGTTTTGTTTAAAGCTTGTTGCTGAATTTGCTGGTGGATCTGTTCCCCTTCTTCGGCCGTGACGTTAGTGCCACAGGTGATGGTTTCCTGTTGATAACGGAAACTAATGTGCGTGCCGCTGCCAGCACCCGCCCCTGAGGGCGCTGGGTCGGCGCGCCATGAGAAGTCGCTGATCGAGTCGGCAGTAAAATACGTGTTTAACCCCATGCCAAAAAGGTCTTTTCGGACAATCAAGCAGCCCGACGAGTAAATCAGCCGCTCTTGACCCAGCAGCAGTGCAATGCCAAACAACCAGCCCATTACTAGAAAAGAAAAAATACCGGCTAACCAAAAATAGTAAAGCAGTTCAACGATCGAGTGCAGGTCACTGGCTTCAATCGAGGAGATGGCCAAGAGCGCGCCCAGCGAAAAAACAGAGATAAAAACCATCAAAAACATGATGGCGAATTTAGACCCGACCATTGAAAAGGCCATGCTATCGCCGGCGGGCGGCGATACGGAGAACTGTCGGAATATGGCTTTGCTACTCATGCTCGAATTGGGTCCGTAAATGGTGCCCTTAATAGTAGAAAGTTTGGGCCGTTAGTTAGGCAGCCCGCCGCATGAACTCTGAGCGGCCCAGATACCACAGGAAACAGGCCGCGGACAGACCTGCCCCACCAAACATCATGCACATCACCATGATCTGGTAACGCACGGCGATCAGTGGCGAAACACCCGAGAGGATCTGCCCGGTCATCATGCCTGGAAGCGCCACCAGACCCACCGCAAACAGGGCATTAATCACAGGAATCATGCCCGTTGTCATGGCGGTACGTCTGGCGTTCTCCTTTGATTCACCCTTGTCGATTTCTGAAGCGTATCTTTCGCCCGCAAGACTCAACGACGTCATGGCATTGGCAAACGTCATGCCTGCAAGTGGCACCATGTACCTGGGCAGGAACCAGGGATCAAGCACCAGTACCCACTGTGTCACCACGAGCAAGGTGAGCCCGCCGCCAATGAGAAGCGAAACCACCGCCGGCAACAGGAGTTGTCGTCTTGACTCTTCCATGACGTTCAGTGATATCCACCCGGCGGCGACCAACATGATCGTTAACACCGCCACAACAATAAGGCTGTGCTTTGTTTCAAAGATGAAAACAAGCAAATATCCGATCACAACCAGTTGCAGGACCATCCTGGCAATGGCGTAGAGCGCCTGGCCTGTTTTCTGCGCCCAGGTGAGCATGATGATCAGTACGAGCGCAACGGGCACAAATGCAATCAGTAGATTGGTAACCGGAATGGTCTGGATGCTTGCGTCCATAATGTGTTCGGATCTGCGAGTTGCTCCAATATAGCAGCTGCAGCACCTGACCGTGACTAGCAGTGACTGAGCTGGATGACGAAACCTTCTGATTGAACGCTGGGCAGCCCGCTAACTCGCTGCTATACTCGCGCCTCTTACGTGCCGGGGTGGCGGAACTGGTAGACGCGCCGGATTCAAAATCCGGTTCCTTCACGGGAGTGCCGGTTCGATCCCGGCCCTCGGTACCACATTAAGAATCAAGTACGTGCCGCAAGAATCTAAAAACACCCTAAACCCCCTACTTTATAAGCTTTAAAGGCGTATTCGCGTCCTGGTCAGATCGGTTGCCTGCTTGTTTGATGAAAGCGTGTAGCGGTCTGACGAGTAGTGGTTAAACGCTACCAGGGCTTGGCTGTGACTTCATCTGGTCGTTACCGGTCTTGATTCGGGTGACTGTCAGGCCACGTTCATAAGCATCGTTAACCCGCTTAAAAAAACTGGCGTATAGAATCCCAGCTGCTATAACTGATGTGAACAAAAACGTGGGGTATTAATATGAATTGGGAGGTAGTGGCCGCGATATCAGAGGCGGCAGCAGCACTTGGTGTTATAGCGACGCTGGTTTATCTGACGATCCAGGTTCGCCAGAGCAAAGAAGCGACCGAAGCCAACACTCGACAGATGCGCGGGCAGGCTTTTTTTCAGCTTTATGAGGGCCTGAAAGTCCTGACCCAGAGTATGATGTTTAATCCGGAGCTAGTTGACATATCAACTAAGGCTAATGGCAGGTCCTGGAAAGAACTCACCTCCCATGAACAGAGGACTGCCATGTTCTGGTTTCTTCAGGAAACCGGCTATTACGAACTTGCCTTTATGCTTTGGCAGGAAGGTGCGTTAGACGAAGCATCCTATCTCTCCAGGGAAGAATTCTTTATTACGTTGATGCTTTCACCTGGGCGGCGAGAATGGTGGGATAACCATGCTTTTCTTATCGACCCGCGCTTTCGTGCTCGTATTGACCAGGAGGTCGCCCGCGCCAGGCCTGACGCGCCGGATTTAGGGGGACGTATGCCTATGTGGTCAGCCACTTAACCGTTATTAAACCACTTAAGCGTGGGGTCTTTGTTAATCTGAAAACAACATCTATGGCTCATCGAAGCAATAAAAACTCTGATGGAGGAGCGCAAGAGCTTCGCTTCAAGCACTACCGACCAGAATTAAATCAAGCCGGATTAAGCAGAAGCTAGTAATTATAAGAGCGCTTTTCGATCGAAAGTCTGAGTATCGAATTAGATCGGTTGCCTGCTTGTTTGATGAAAGCGTGTAG
>OCVR010001806.1_pt1 | contig 16780 bp, 15 predicted proteins | sample 1539091 | NCBI WGS metagenome assembly OCVR01 (sample SAMEA3355530, study PRJEB22509) | marine metagenome | biome: marine; feature: coastal ocean; material: water | place: USA | collected 2010-08-07 | depth 16 m | reverse complement strand
AAAGAACAGTATTTTATAGAATGAATATACACGGTATTTAGATAAAATGACTTTCAAAAAAAAATGAAGAATCTAAAGCCTCGAATACAAGAAAGCCATTTTACAATGAAGTGAAATGGCTTTCAATATTTCTAAATCTAAGGTTACTTCCTAGTATCTGTAATACTCTGGCTTGTAGGGGCCTTCTTTTGGTGTATTGATATACTCTGATTGCTCTGTAGACATTACTTCTAATTCTACACCGATTTTTTCGAGGTGCAGTCTTGCTACTTTCTCATCCAAGTGCTTAGGAAGCATATATACTTGATTTTCGTATGCATCAGTGTTATTCCATAGTTCTAGCTGGGCCATTACTTGGTTAGTAAAACTGTTAGACATTACGAATGATGGATGACCTGTCGCACACCCAAGGTTAACTAATCTACCTTCAGCTAATAAAATAAGGTCTTTACCATCTATAGTATACATATCTACTTGAGGCTTGATTGTATCTTTTGTATGACCATACTCACCGTTAAGCCATGCCATATCTATCTCGTTATCAAAGTGTCCGATATTACATACGATAGTCTTATCATTCAGTTTTCGGAAGATATTCTCATTTATAATGTCTTTGTTACCAGTCGCTGTTACTACTATATTAGCGTCCTTAATAGCGTTTTCCATCTTCTTTACTGCAAATCCGTCCATGGCAGCTTGTAATGCACATATAGGATCGATCTCAGTTACGATTACTCTACATCCTGCTCCTCTTAGAGATGCTGCAGATCCTTTTCCTACATCACCGTATCCTGCTACTACAGCTACTTTACCAGCCATCATGATATCAGTTGCTCTTCTGATTGCATCTACACAAGATTCTTGACATCCATACTTATTATCAAACTTAGACTTCGTTACAGAATCATTTATATTGATTGCAGGTAATGGAAGCGTACCGTTTTGAACTCTTTCATATAATCTATGCACACCCGTAGTAGTCTCCTCAGAGATACCTTTGATTGCTTCTACCAGTTCTGGAAATTTGTCAAGAACCATATTAGTAAGATCACCACCATCATCAAGGATCATATTAAGAGGTTGCCCACCTTCGAATGCATGAAGAGTCTGCTCTATACACCATTCAAATTCTTCCTCATTCATACCTTTCCATGCATATACTGAGATACCAGCAGCAGCAATAGCAGCAGCAGCATGGTCCTGAGTACTGAATATGTTACAACTAGACCAAGTCACATCAGCTCCCATATCCACTAGAGTCTCTATAAGTACAGCTGTCTGAATAGTCATATGCAGACATCCTGCGATACGAGCACCAGCAAATGGCTTTTTACCTTTGAATTCTTCTCTCAGAGACATCAAACCAGGCATCTCAGCTTCGGCTAGCGTGATTTCTTTTCTACCCCAATCTGCGAGGCTAATGTCTTTTACTTTGTACTTCAGTTTGGTGTCTGTAGCGATCATCATTTTTTCTTGTTTATTTTTTATCTAAAGGATTCTCTAAAAACGCTGCAAAGATAGAACATATTCTATTGGCTAACAGTGTAATACTAATAATAACCCACCAGATCTACAAGAGTTCGCAATTAAGCCAATTATGTCCTTCAATATTACCTTTTGCTGACACTTGATGAAATATTCTTCTTATCTACTTTTGATGGCTCACCATTATATCTAAGAATACTTCCTGATGATAGATCTCCTTTTAGCGACTTAGTCACTTCCAAATGAACCGTTGATCGAGATCTCACTTCGACATCTGCACTTTGTATTACAAAATCTGGTGCTCTAAAGCTAGATCCAGAACTTACTTTAATATCCGCAGTATCTGCTCTTCATAAAGTGTAAGCATAAATCCAGAAGACATTTCAACATCAAGAAAGTCAGAACTCAATGTTATAGTACAGTAAGAGCCACTAGACACCTCTAGGTCAAATATATCTGCTTTGATCATACCCTTTGCAAATACTGAACGACCAGAGCTTACTTCTAGATCTTCGATAGACTTGTAATATATCTTCACGTTTGCTGCCGTCTTACTTCTTCTGTTCTAATCTCCCTTAGTCTTCACTATTAAGCTATTTCCTTTATTCATAATAACAAGATTCTTCTCTTCACTTTTAGTAATCTTATATTTTACCCTTTCATCATTAGATCGTGTGAGTTCTGAAGAGACACTACCAAATACTTCTATTGAATCGAAAGAATCTACGTTTTTAGATTGAGCATTCATCATTCGATAACAAAGAAGAAAAGCAATAGCGTATGATAGTTTTTTCATTTGGATTTGATTTTTTGTTTACCTAAAAAAGGAAATATAATTCCTTAATCTAGTTGTTGCAGAGATATAAAAAGAAAGCGACCACTCAGATGAGTGGTCGCTTTTCTAAATATAAACTTTCTTTGAAATACAATCTGATCATGAACGTCGATCTACTTGGTCTCCAAATCTGGATTGTCAATGTATCAAATTTTATTATTAAAAGTCAAACTTAATACCCTGCGCTAATGGAAGCGTAGTACTATAGTTGATCGTGTTAGTCTGTCTACGCATATATGCTTTCCATGCATCAGATCCAGACTCACGTCCTCCACCCGTTTCTTTCTCACCCCCAAATGCTCCACCAATCTCTGCTCCACTCGTTCCAATATTTACATTGGCTATACCACAGTCTGACCCTGCTACTGACAAAAACATCTCTGCCTCTCTTAAATTAGTTGTCATTACTGCCGATGATAGACCTTGTGGTACATCATTTTGGATAGCAATCGCGTTTTCTAATCCACCTGAGTACTTGATTAAGTATAAGATAGGAGCAAATGTCTCATGCTGTACGATAGCCAAGTCGTTAGTTACCTCTGCAACTGCAGGTTTCACATAACATCCACTTTCTTTTCCTTTTCCTTTGAGTACTCCACCTTTCACGACGAATGTTCCACCTTGCTCAGTGATTGCTTTAAGTGACGCTTGGTATGCAGCTACCGAATCAGTATCGATAAGCGGTCCCATGTGCATCTTAGGATCTAATGGGTTTCCTATCTTGATCTGCTTATATGCTTTAGCAATTTTAGTTTTAACTTCTTCATATAAATCTTCATGGATGATCAGTCTACGAGTAGATGTACATCTCTGACCACAAGTACCTACCGCACCAAATACAGCTCCCGTAAGTACTAAATTCATATCTGCATTTGGAGTAACGATCATAGCGTTATTTCCACCTAATTCAAGTAAAGAATTACCTAATCTGCTAGCTACTTCTGCTGCTACTATTTTACCCATACGAGTAGATCCTGTTGCAGATATTAATGGCACTCTAGAATCCTTAGTCATGTATTCTCCGATCTCGTAGTTGCCGTTTACTAGACACGCTACACCTTCTGGCACTTTGTTGGCCTTGAGCACTTTGTGTAATAGATTTTGACATGCTACACCACACATTGGTGCTTTCTCAGATGGCTTCCATACAGCAGTGTTACCGCATACTATTGCAACCATAGAGTTCCATGCCCATACTGCTACTGGGAAGTTGAATGCAGATATAATACCTACTACTCCTCTTGGGTGCCACTGCTCATACATACGGTGATTTGGCCGCTCTGAGTGCATCGTCAATCCGTATAACTGACGTGATAGACCTACTGCAAAATCACAGATATCGATCATCTCTTGTACTTCGCCCCATCCTTCTTGCAGTGACTTACCCATCTCATATGACACTAACCTTCCTAGCGCATCTTTGTTAGCTCTTAGCTCCTCTCCATATTGTCTTACGATCTCACCTCTAAGTGGTGCTGGAGTTGTTCTCCAAGTTTCGAATGCTTTCTCAGAAGCCTTCATTACTTTTTCATACTCTTTCTTATTAGTAACTGATACGCTACCTATAAGCTTACCATCTACTGGTGAGTAAGATTCAATATACTGCTTAGATGCAGCTGTTGATTTAAGACCAGTAGAAGTACCATTGTTCTTCTTGTTGAGCCCAAGTTTTTTTAAGAATGTCGTAGTCATATTGCTATGCTATAATTTAAGTTAGTGAATGAGTGTCAAATGTAAGGTTTTTGAAATGTAAAATCATCCTTACTTATAAAGACAAGAAGTTTTGGAATAATTATGACTTTGAACAAACTTGCATAAGTATTTATCACATTTCGCTAAGTACTCATTAGTATTTCACCCATCTCCGACTTGTACATCGAGCGATTTATGCGAAACATTTACAATAATCATATCAAGAGGTAATCCTATTGGAAACTGGCATGTGTATTTTCTACAAAAAAAAACTGCCGCAATACGTTGTATGCGTTTTATCGCATAGCTATAAAGCGCTTGTCAATAACAAGTCCAAACTAGTATACTTCATATTAAAACGTTTACTCAGATATTCATTAGTCAAACAGCCTCTATAGGTATAACATCCATTACGGATACCCTTGCTAGCATACAAGAGGTGTTCCACGGAGATCGCTCCACCAGTCCTCAGTAGTAATGGTGTAAGAATATTACTAACTGCTACCGAAGCGGTCCGACTGACCTTGGATGCAATATTCGGTACGCAATAATGTATCACACCATGTTTTACAAATGACGGATTATCGTGAGTTGTCATTTCGCTAGTCTCTATACAGCCACCTTGGTCTATACTTACATCTATAATCACAGAACCTTCTTTCATACGTGAGACCATCTGCTCAGTAATCAATATTGGTGTACGTCCTGTCTTACTATGGATTGCACCTATCACTACATCCGCACTCATTAATTGATAGCCTAGGTATACAGGATTGATCGCAGAAGTATGTAACTGACGACCTACTATTGATTGTATGCGCATCAGCTTAGATATATCATTGTCAAATATTCTGACAGATGCCCCTAGTCCTAGTGCAGTCTTCACTGCAAACTCTCCTACTACCCCAGCGCCTAGTATTACGACCTTGGCCGGAGGTACTCCGCTTACACCTCCAAGTAATACACCTCTTCCTTTGTTAGTATTAGTAAGATATTCTGACGCCGTAAGCATAGATACCATTCCCGCTATCTCACTCATGATTCGTACTATAGGAAAGCTACCATCTTCAGATTGTAAATACTCCATCGCTAGAGCTGTTATCCGTTTCTTTTTAAGCTTATCTATAAATTCTTGGGTTAGCGAAGGTATTTGCATCGAAGATATGAGGATAACATCTTGATCCATCATATCTATTTCTTCCAATGAGGGGGGTGCGACCTTGAGCACTATATTAGACTTAAATACCTGTTCGCGACTACTCGCAATATCTGCTCCTGCCTCCGAGTAGTCGATATCACTAAAATTACTTTCTTCTCCTGCGTTTGATTCGACTATCACTCTATGCCCATATCCTATAAGAGTGCGTATAGAGTGTGGCACTAACGAAACTCTATGCTCACTACTCAGTATCTCTCTAGGGATACCAATAGTTACTCCTTTCTTATCACCATCTACAGCGAGCATTTCTGATTGAGCCTCATATTGACCCTTCGTAAAAAATTCGCTAAATATTGCTGATTTTCCGCCTTGACTCATGACTTATATAGTTTTAGTATAATGGATGATCGATTATACAATGATAAAGAATTCAGTCAACTTATTTATAATCACTATTTACAAAACTTTACAGTCATTTTATCTAGTCCATAGAACATTTATTAGTTCATTGGCTAACATCCATTGACTCTTATATCTTTTTAGCCCATTGGTGCCATTAATAGTTATTTACAATACTTTTTTACCTAAAAAAACCTGAATACATCTAAATCTAACTAGTTCTTTTCTTTTCCAATTTTTTGAGTATCGGATATAGATATCCTTCTTGCCATTCGATGTTTTCGTCAGTCAAAATCATTAAATTTATTAATGCTAAGAACGATCTGCATGATATTCCTGCGGCAACTATTGCCCATCGATGACTGATAACTCTACAAAACATATCAAAAAAAGTGTCAGCACTTTCGCACTGGCACCTTTTAAGTTTTTCTTAACCTATAGTTTATTTCTTCTTATAGTTCTTCTGAAAGAATACACGGTACTTACTAGCTGATCTTTCACTGATAATCTTTCTGTAGTTTCTTTGTGTAATAGGATATACATCGAAGGCTATTTCAGTACCCTTAATATAATCTACTTTATTCTTCTCTACAGTATCATAATAGTCCATAGACTCTTTCATGTTCTTAAACTTCCTAATCAATATGATTTGTGAGCCTTCGTCTCGATTGAGAAAAATATCGGATATCTGTAGTTTCTTAGTTCTATAGTATCTCTTATTGAAATTAGATACCGCTATCTTAGCATCTGTAAACTTTTCATTATCAGACTCGTATACCACTATAGCTACATAGTGTAATTTATCTTCCTCTAAGTCAAAGATATCATCCACTTCTTTGATCTCTACTACTTCAAAAGCATCGCTATCTCCTTTTAGGAATCTCATAATTTCTTGAGCTCTGATTTGCTGCGGAGTATCAGGATACCTAGTAATTACATCTTGCAGAGATTTGATATAACCTTCTTTTCCTTCCTCCGCACCAGTTACCATTGCAGACAAAAGACTAAATTTAGCCTTCATTGCATTCTCCTTTCCAAAGAGTGTTTCAGACTCAGCTATTCTATTTTTTACATTAATATACTTACCATTATCAAACATCTCATACGTATTATCATAGTAGAGCTCTACAGAGTTGTTCTCATCCTTAAGGCTAGCAAAATAGTTAGGATCTTGTAGTGCCTTAGCAAATCTACTATCAGGAAACTCCTGTATTATTCTATTCTTATAGTATTCCGCTTTGTTACTATTACCCAAATCAGAATATGATAGATACAAATAGTAATATACATCTAAAATTTTCTCTGATTGAGGATATCTAACTACCAACTTTTCTAAAGCATCTACCGACTTCTGATAGTTTTTTACAGCCCCTCTAAATGCAATACCAAGATCATATAGGGCTTCTTCTATTGCAGCATTTGCTTTTTCTAAAGATGCCGGAGTACTTGGTACATCAACTAACGCTCTTTTTCTTTCAGCATCTGTGATTTCCTTTTCTTCCTCTTCTTCTACATCCTCATCATCAAACGTATTGAAAGATTGACTATCTAATCTTCTCCAGTTATCTTCTAATTTTCTATCGCCCCATCTCTTCCTAAATTCATTAGCCCCTTTCTCCTTAGCCGCCAAGTTATAAGCGAAAAATTTGCTGTTTCCAAAGCCTCTTTTTCTACTATTCTGTCTTCCACTACCCATTTTTGGCTGACTTGTTTTCCCTTTACTTTTATTTTTCTCAACTTCCTCATCAGCGGCTCTTTGCTCAAGAACTAGCATATCAGCAAGTTTATCCAGCTTTTCTTGAGATAGTCCACTCAAAAACAATAGACTATCCTGAAGCTCAATTGTCTCAATGTTACGAGCTATACGACTTAGATTCTTTGTATATAAAGAAACTTCATTATAGCGCTCATCTAGCTTGTTCATACTCATAAGTGTACTATCATAATAGTACTTAGCAGCTACATATTCCTCTTTTTCAAAGTTGAGTGTAGCCATATAATAATATGCCTCAGACTTAAGCGGAGGATTGTTGAGATTATTTCTTATTGACAAAGTAAAATTAATTAGAGCCTCTTTATCATTATTTTGAGCAAGTGATATCTCACCCAGAGTAAAATAAATCTGGTCTCTAAATTCAGAATATTTTTCTTCACCTAACATCTTATTGATCTTTTTTGATGCTAGCTCATTAGATTCTGTTCCTGCAAGTAATCCATTTTTTGCGATGCTTAGATCAGCATTGAAATCCATACGGAAATTACCTTTATGATCTTTTACCTCTTGAAAAGCACTCAATGCGCTAGCATAATCATTTTTCTTCTGATATAACTGAGCTATGATATAAGCATATCTCGCTTTGAGCTTACCATCATTCGATACATCTATCGCTTTTCTTAGCTCAGGTATAGCCTTGTCGTATTCTTTCTGAACCATATATAGGTAAGATCTTGCAACTGGAATCTCTCTCTCTACTTCTTTTTTCACCATCGACTGGCTTAACTTTCTGAGTAGATATTCAGCGTTACTGTATTTTCCTCTTTCGATATATGTCTTTGCTAACCACAGCATCCCTTCTGAATATGCTGTATCATCTTCCTTCCTTTCTTTCTTCTTTTTGGGTATCACTTCTTCTTCACCAACATCCTCAGATACAGCCACTTCTTTTTGATCTTCTTCCATAAGATTCAATTCAGACTCCACATCAGAGTTAGCTTCATCTTTAACAAGATCTACTTTTGTTTCCTCTACTTCTATAATTGATTCCGTTTCTTCTTTCTCCTTTTCGTCTTTTGGAGCTCTTTTCTTTTTACCTCCACTTTTTTTGCTTCTCTTATTACTTTTCTTTCGATCCTCCCTTTCTTTCTTTCTACGTTTTTCCTCTTCTTTCTTTTCCTTTTTTCTTTTCTTTCGACCCTCTTCCTTTGCCTTTTTGGCTTCTTTCTTCAACTTCTCTTTTTCCTTTCTGTCTTTCTCTCTTTGCTCTTCCTTCTCCTCTTTTTCTTTCTTTTTTAATTCCTTTTGATTCTCCTTTTCTATATCCCTATCTCTTTTCTTCTGCTTGATAGATTTCTTCTTTTTCTTATAATTACTACCATAAGGATTCGCAGGATTAAACTCTTCTTGAAAAAACTCAAACGTCTCTTGTGCAGTTTCGTAATCTTGCTTTAGATATTGGGCTTTACCCATAAGAACATAACAATCATCTACATACTCACCTAATTCATGTATAGTAGCGACTCTGATCACCTTTTCTATAGCCAAATCCAATTGACTAGCCACCATCTTGGGATTATCTACATCCGTGTAGGTATAGATCGGTAATATCTGATTATAGTTATCTTGACGAGAAGTCTCTAATGCAGCAAAACTTTCTTCCATCAACTCGTTAGCGTTGAAGTACCCGTTATACTTAGAAGTGAACGTATGATAAAATTTCTTAAAACCAGAGACTTCGTCCTTTCTTTTCTTGGTAGCACAGCTACTGATCATAATGGCCATTACAGCTAATAAAATGAACGATATTCTTTTATTCTGAATCAAATTAAATTATCCTTTTTTGAGTAGATGTTGTATCTTATAAAGTCCTAATCGCTTACTATGTCACAAAAATATACTATTAAGCCTAAATTACTTCTTTCTCTGCCACGTATTATAACTGATAACTAGTACTTTATATTTGATTTTAGACTATTTATATAATTCCTAGTACTTTAATATTATTATCGAAATATTTATCATCAATTTGTAGCGCTTATCTAGTCTAAAAGGCGGCTAATAGCGTGCCATTCTTGTACATTTGTGCCTATAAAATAATCAGCTGTTAATAAGAGATACAGATGTCTAAGGAAAATAAGGAAGATATTACATTCTGGGAAAAAGCGCAACAATCTTTTAAGGTAGTCATTTTGAATGAAGAAACATTCCAAGAGATAGATTCTTATAAGCTATCTAGACTAAATGTTTACACAATGCTTTCCGTATTATTCATAGGAATGGCAGCACTTATTTTATCTCTTTTTTTCTTTACTCCTGCTCGTAAGCTAGTGCCTGGTTTTGGAGAAATAGAAGAGAATAGTGAATTTATTCAACTGAAATCGGAGATGGACACGCTTACATCTATAGTATCCAACCAACAAGTCTATATCAACAGTCTCCGTACTTTACTGTCTGGCAATTCAGATGCCAAATTACCAGACCTACAAAGCCTAAACAAGCCCGTGTTATCTGAAAATATCGAACTTTCTGGTGCTCAAGTTGCGGAAACTGCCAGATCTCTAAAGTTAGACCAACTATCATTTGTACCTCCACTGAGAGGGACTATCAGCTCTAAATACGCACCAGAAATAGAGCACTTAGGTGTAGATGTCATAGCATCCAAAGACACACCTATACAAGCGACAATGCAAGGTATTGTAATCAGCTCTGATTGGACTTTAGAAACTGGAAATACAATCATTATTCAGCACCCTCAAAATATACTATCAACCTATAAGCATAACTCAGCATTACTGAAGAAAGCTGGAGACAGAGTTGAAGCAGGAGAAGCCATTGCCATTATAGGTAATACTGGAGAACTCTCTGACGGTCCTCACCTTCATTTTGAGTTATGGTATGGAGGATACCACGTAGATCCTACCCTATATATTAGATTTTAATTCAATTTACATTAACTATATTCTATGGACAATAAGCTAAAAGATCTCAGAAACGAGAAAGGAGAGGCAATCAGCCCTATTCTTCCAGAAGAAGTAAAAAACTACCTTATAGATATTGATGGTACTGTAACGGAAGATGTACCTAACGAAGAGCCAGAGCGCATGGCTACCTGCGAACCCTTCGCTGATGCACTGGAAATACTGAACAAATGGCACGAGGAAGGTCACTTTATTACTTTTTTCACATCTCGTACTGAAAATCACCGAGAAGTAACAGAGATTTGGTTAGCAAAGCATAATTTCAAATATCACGGACTTCTTATGGGCAAGCCACGTGGAGGGAATTACCATTGGATAGATAATCATATCGTCAGGGCTACCAGATTTCATGGCAAATTCACAGATCTCATAGTTAAAAAAAAGAGCATAGAAGTATTCGAAAGATAAACTATCGCTAGAATAAATAAATGTGGATGAAAAGTAATCTTTTAAATTTAGTTCGTTTTTCCCAAATTCGTCCGTCTTCTTACAATTTTCCCAAAAAGATACCCCAGAAATAATACTCTAACTTACTTAAAAAACTTACAAAAAAATGTCCAAAAAAAAGGTGATCCAAATAATGGATCACCTCTAAATAAAATCTTTATCGCTCTATAATTATACTTCAACTTCCTGAACTAATAACGCTACTTCCTTTCCCAAAACTTCAACAAATCCTTTAGTGATTCCGTATGTCTGTGAAGAACCACCAGCATCTCTTACTGTGATTACACCTTGCTCTAATGCCGACACTATAGGAGCATGTCCTTTAAGTATTTCAAATTGTCCAGAGATTCCAGGTACTTTTACTGATGTAATTTCTCCTTCGAATATCTGTCTTGATGGTGTAAGTACTACTAAGTTCATATCTATTTACTTATTTCTAAAATATTCAATATTACCCTTGAGCTAACATCTTCTTGCCCGCTTCGATAACTTCTTCGATATTACCTTTTAAATTGAATGCTGCTTCAGGATATTCATCCATCTCACCATCCATGATCATATTGAATCCTTTGATAGTTTCCTCGATAGGCACTAGTACTCCAGGAAGACCTGTAAACTGTTCTGCTACGTGAAATGGCTGAGATAAAAATCTTTGTACTTTTCTCGCTCTATAAACTACACTCTTATCTTCTTCTGACAGCTCTTCCATACCAAGGATTGCGATAATATCTTGAAGCTCATTATATCTCTGTAAAATCTGCTTTACTTTCTCCGCTGTATTGTAATGCTCCTCACCTATGATCGCTGGATCAAGAATTCTAGAAGTACTATCTAAAGGATCCACCGCCGGGTAAATTCCTAGAGAAGCAATTTTTCTTGAAAGTACAGTAGTTGCATCAAGGTGAGCGAAAGTAGTTGCAGGTGCTGGATCCGTTAAATCATCCGCAGGTACATATACCGCTTGAACAGATGTAATAGACCCTCTTTTAGTAGATGTAATACGTTCTTGCATAAGACCCATCTCTGAAGCCAATGTAGGCTGGTAACCTACGGCTGATGGCATCCTTCCTAATAGGGCAGATACTTCAGATCCAGCCTGTGTAAATCTGAAAATATTATCTATAAAGAATAATATATCCTTACCACCATTAGGATCTGTAAGATCACCATCTCTATAATACTCTGCTAATGTAAGACCAGACAGAGCAACTCTTGCTCTTGCCCCAGGAGGCTCATTCATTTGGCCAAATACGAATGTCGCTTTTGATTCTTTTAGTTTAGACTTATCTACTTTTGATAGATCCCATCCACCTTCTTCCATAGAGTGCAAAAAATCCTCTCCATAGTTAATGATGCCAGATTCTAACATCTCTCTTAGTAAATCATTACCCTCTCTTGTTCTCTCACCTACACCCGCAAATACTGATATACCATCATATCCTTTTGCGATATTATTGATAAGCTCCTGAATTAACACAGTTTTACCTACACCTGCTCCTCCGAAAAGACCAATTTTACCACCCTTAACATAAGGTTCAATAAGGTCAATTACCTTTATTCCTGTAAAAAGAACTTCTGACTCGGTAGATAGATCTTCGAATCTAGGTGGTTTTCTGTGTATTGATGAAGTATTAACAGACATGTCTACAGGTCCGATTCCGTCTATAGGCTCTCCTACTACATTAAATAATCTACCTTTGATTTGCTCACCAGTAGGCATTGAAATAGGAGTTCCAAGGTCAATAACCTCCGTTCCTCTTGTAAGACCTTCTGTAGATTCCATGGCTATAGCTCTTACACTATCTTCACCAAGGTGCTGTTGTACTTCGAATACTAGTTCCGTTCCATCTGCTCTTTTAATACTCAAAGCATTAAGAATCTGTGGTAACGTCGATCCTTCTGCTGAGAAACTTACGTCAACTACAGGTCCGATTATCTGTTTGATTTTGCCAATGTTCGCCATGTCTTTAATACAATTTATTTCTTAACTATTAATGTGATCCGAAAATCGGTGCAAAGATAGTGATTTCCTACTTTTATTACAGTTATGAGCATATACTTTTACTATTGTTTTTTGAAAGTCTCATTCAGCTATTTCTAGCCAAATTATTATTGGATTATTTATATCTGATTAGAAATTTCTCTTTCTCTTCTGTAATGAAATCATGTACACGCCAATAAATATTAATGCGCCACTCAGGACCTTTACACTTGATAATGAATCATTATACCAGAGTATTGCAATTGTACTGGCAATAAGAGGTTGCATATAGATATACGCACTAGCAGTTGTGGGATTAACCGTCGATAGGGCATATGCGTTTAGTAGGTAAGCAAAAAAGGTTGTAAATACTAGAACGTAAATTATAGCCACCCAAATATCTATCGGAAAACTCCTCCAAACGACTCCCGATAAATCTCCAATGCCAAATGGAATCACGACAATCAATCCAAAACTAAATATCCATTTCATTACTGTAAATGGGTGGTACTTCTTCATTAAGTTTTTTGCAAAAACCAGATACAAGGCGTAGCTAGTTGCATTAATAAGTATATATAAATCACCTAATGAACTGGACATACTATTATTACCCGAACTGCCCTTCGTTATTAACAGCATTGCACCAATCATACCCACTATTATTCCTAATACTTTCCACCATCTTATTCTTTCTGTTAGATATATAGAAGATAAAATCAGCACAATGATTGGAGTTACTACCATTATCAGAGAAGCATGCACAGGAGAGGTCGCACCTAAGCCTTTAAAGAAAAACAATTGGTTAATAGCTATTCCAAAGAGACCGCAAATAGCCAAAAGTCCGAAATCTTTTCTGTCTACCTTCTCTTTTATGAATAATGCGTGTAAAATAGTAAATAGAACAAAACCACTAATTACCCTCAATAAAATAAAACCATTTGGCTTTAGGTAATCCTGATCTAATACGTTTTTTGCTATTGTATAATTAGCTCCGTAAATTAGAGCTACGGATAGAAGAGCTAAGTGGGCTTTCAATCTCATTACTTTTCGTTAATATAGTATATAATCTTAGTAAGCCATTTGTTTGGATCTTTTTCAACCCCTGGATCAGTTACACAAGAGTAATCATCCATATAAGTCTTTGAGGCGTTATGATCTTTTATTGTATTGTTACAGTCATTCGAGCCTCAATATGCTATAATTCTAAAACTAGATAATTTACCTCTATAATTACTGGTATTACTGCCGCCACGCCCATTGTCATAGAATCAATTTTTTGAACAAAACAACCTACTCGGCATACTATCCATTTGCAAACTAGAATCCTGAACAATTTGAAATATAACTCCTAAGTTTTATACATAAAACTGTTGTATAGCTATCGCAGTAATTTCATCTCTTCTGGCACGAAATTCCATTCCTTTGTTATAACTTTTACAATTTTATAGACATCACAAATCCTGTATACTCGACTCTCTATTGCGATTGCCTCGAATTGATTCAACTCTGCATCTATTTTTTTGCATGCTTTCTCTTTGCTATAATATTCAATAAACTTATTGGCAATGACGCTCTTCTCTTCAAAATCTATAAACACACTAGTAGCACAATTAACATCTTCATCAAAGAAAGAGTATTAGACTCTAGTAGGAACTTTACTTATTCCTTTAAAATTTTGGCGGCTTATACTAGATACTTTCTCTGCATTTTTCACTCTTACCTCACCCATCTTCATCTCTCCAAATGGTCATCCAAAAATCAAATGCGTATTACACGCATTTAATACAACGTTGGATTAATAAGTTATGGAATACCATTAATTTCTATTAGCCAAATTGACAAGTAAATTTTACCTTACTAATTTTGATAAAATAATTTTTTTGTTGGTCTGAAAATTATATTTTTTAGAAATAAAAAATGCTGAGTTTAATAGTATCGCCTTTACCAAAAAAAACAGAAAAATACGAAATTGACCTTTTTCGTACGTTTTACTTCATCACTCTGAAATATCATTTCTGATTAGACTCTCTCATTTTCTTATACAGCTTGGTAAAAATAAAAAGTATGAAACCAAATCCTATAGTGGAACTAAAAACAATTAGTGAATTAGCTCCGTTTTTAAAAACTGCGAAAATTACAATTGCAAATAAAAATAATGTAGGAATTTCATTCATTAATCTTAGTTGAAAAGGATTTAGATTAGCTGTTCCATTCTTGAGGTACGTAATATATCTTTTACAATAAAGATGATATCCTGTCATTAACAACACCAAAGTCAATTTAACATGTAACCAAGTATTCTCTTTGAACCAATCAAGTCCATAGATATATATCATTCCTAATCCGCAGATCCAAGTAATCATCATTGCTGGATTACATATTATCTTATAGACTCTTTGCTGCATTAGGTAAAACTGAGGCTGCAAAATACTACGTTCAACTTCAGATTTTTCCTCAGCCTCTCGATAATATACAAACATCCTCACTAGATAAAATAGGCCCGCAAACCATGCTACAAATCCAATTATGTGTAACGCTTTGAATAAATATAATGCCATAATACGGTTTAGTTCTCTAAGGTTTCTTGCTGAGAATCTATAGGCTTATTAAAACCTATCACACTCTTTTCTGGCAAATCATCATCATAATCTTCCCATTGAGTAACTTCGTTTAAAAATTCCTCCATGTGACGAATTATATACTCTTGCCTCAATTCATGAGGTCGTAGGATCTCCAAGTTTTTTGGGGGTCTTGGTTCACCATAACCATCTATATATGGATAGACAATCATTACCATTACTTTTCCATTAAATAGTTGCTGATAGACTAGCGCTCCTTGAGTCTTAATTATTGTCTTTTTAATATCCGTATCTTCAACTTTTTCCTGCATTCCACTATGAGTCCGACCTAAATCTAGTACTATAGCTTCTAGATTCTCCACTTGGTCTTTTATTACAATATCTGCAGAAAGTTTAGTTTCTTTAATTGCTTCCTCTAACGTTTTTATAATCATTAGTTTAAGAGTTTTTTCCCAATCCTGACGAAAACTCTTGATATTGCCAAGTATCTCGTGATAATTATTCACCCTGCTCTTTAATGTTGTAAGATCCATTGACATTGTATTGCTTTTATCTACTCTAAATATTAGAAACAAAGATAATAATCACGAACATATATAAACAGCTACAGCTGTATCATATATATACCGAAACATACACTATCGTTTAATTACTATAATAAATCTCTGAAATCTAGAATTCCGACGAAAGTATAATACATTTTATATCGATACGAAATTAACATAATCGAATTTCCTTTCTTGAACTAATCTAAGGAACACTGAAACAGTTGTAACCACATCCTGTTCACAATACAATTTAATTCTCTCAATATCATTTTCTTCCCAGTAGACTTTAGACACCAAAGACCCCACCAAATTTGTCTTAGGTGACGATATGTTTAATACTGCAGATAGTAGGTCCAATGATATATAACTCTTATAATCACCAAATTTCCACATCTCCAAAGTATCAATTAAATGTCGCACTTGCCACGATTTCTTTCTACTCAAATTAAGTAATTTGGGCAGCTCTAGATCATGAATCAGCATTCTTCTACATATGACGGGACAATCGAACTCCTTTATGTTATGACCACATAAATAGTATTTTTTTAAGTTATTATAATGCACATTAAGCAAGCTACTGAATTCCTTCAATATCTCTTTCTCATTATCACCAAAGTAAGACTTAACTTTTAAGACTATCTCATCCTCATCATAGGCAAGATATCCAACTGATATACATATAATTTTATTAAACTCCGCATAGATTGCAGCCTTTTCATCATAAACCTGAATGCATTCTTCTATATTTAGAGCTAGATCTTTTGTGATCGTTTGTGCCTTCTTATTCCATAATAATTTCAACCTTTCGGATAGATCAGAATAATGCCGAACTCCTGACGCTGTTTCTACATCAAGAAACAATATATCTCTGAACATTCCTTTTTTCATATCTCAATATACAGATTTTCACTGTATGCCAAAAAAAATAGCGAATACCCACTTGGATATTCGCTATTTGAT
>OCVR010001801.1_pt1 | contig 16802 bp, 14 predicted proteins | sample 1539091 | NCBI WGS metagenome assembly OCVR01 (sample SAMEA3355530, study PRJEB22509) | marine metagenome | biome: marine; feature: coastal ocean; material: water | place: USA | collected 2010-08-07 | depth 16 m | reverse complement strand
AGGCAGCCGGGATTATCCGAAGACGGTTCTGCAATTTATGTCTCGGCACTCACCGGTGCAGGCTTAGGCGATTTGCGATCATTATTGAAGCAGCGATTGGGCTATTTGCCCTCCGAAAGCGGCAGCATTACGGCTCGTCGCCGGCATCTTGTTATACTGGCCGCGGCACTTTCTGCGTTTCAGGATGGGCGTGCGCGTTTGGCCGAGGGGTCTGGCGAACTCATGGCCGATGACTTGTTGCGCAGTCAAAATGCACTGGCTGAGATAACCGGAGAGTTCAGCAGCGATGACCTTCTTGGTGAAATATTTTCGAATTTTTGTATTGGTAAGTAGCCCAGCAGCAAAGCCTGGGCTATTGGTCCTCTGACCGGGAGACGTTTCTTGCGCAATAGCGCTGCCTTTGTATTGATTGCCGCATGCACATTGACGTTACTTGGCTGCAACAGCAGCTCGGAGGGCGTCAGTGCGACCTATGTGCAGCAACCGGTAAATTCAGCGCAAGGGATCTATCAACCAGGCCCGCTGTTGCCCGGCTACGCCCCATCAATTCGCAACGTGCCTCTTGGCAACACGCTAATTGCCTCCGATGGCGGCAGCGTTGTCACGATTGACTTGGGCTCTCCAGACCTTCGACTGTTTGGTCGGGTGTTCGCGAAGGCGGCCGCAACAGCCAGCAACAGCGAAGTGTCCGGCAGCTTTGATGTTTATCTTTCGGAGGCCGAGAACGGTGAGCCACTGGCAGCAGGTCCCCATGCCACAGCAACGGTGACCGGCGGAGAATTGCAGCTGATCTACAGCTTAAGTGACCCTGAGCGGCTCGAGAGCAAAGTATTGACTGTTGAGCTCGACTTCGAAGCCATAAGCGGCCGACGGACCGCGTTCTTTGATGAGTTTGATGGCGCTTATGGCCTGCGAACAGATCTTGCCCAAATTGACCTTTACGCCGTATCGCCCGAGCCGGAGTTCGTCATTGGGGGCTGGGACGCTCAGGGCAACGCCGTTACAGACGTTGAGCTCACCGAGCTGCTGATCGATGCAAGTGGCGCTTTTACGGCGAAGCTAGAAGGCCCAGTGCAAGACTATTGTTATAACGAACCAGCAATACCCGGTCAACGGCCGGGTCAGCCAACACCTGAACCGTTTATTGTTAGCGGAGAGGTCTATTTTGTCGATTTGGTGGTTGGTGTTGCCCCAACGCAGAACGCGTACTATTTGCAAGGCGATGGGGAATGCCCCACCAACACCGATGTGACCCTGTCCTTTGAGACGCTAGGCTGGCTTTCGGGCGCTAATGACCCATTGGCTCTGGGCTCAATGGATCAGTTGAACTTAAGCGCCGTATATACAATGGTAACGCCGCAGGGCTCGGAACGTTTTGCTACCGATTGGCGGCTGCTTTTCCAAAACACCCAAGCTCAACCGATCGGTCCTTTGGACCTCTGGGTCGAATATCCGCCAGCCACCGAAATCGATCCCCAAACCTCGCGGACCGTTGTATCAAATACGGCGCTTGAGCAGTTTGTCACCAACATCTCAACCTTTATTGGTGGGGCCGCAACTCAGGACGTGGTTGTGCGCATGAATTATCCCAGACCCGGGGCGTGGAACAGCCTCGTCAGTGCCGGCACCGGTGTGGATGCCGGTCAGATGTTCCAGGCCCTGATTAACACCTACCCTTTTTACGAGGTTGAGAGCCCGCCCAAGGCGCACACCCTCGCATCCGCTATTGCCGCGGCTCCGAATGTGAACTGGTGGATTCTCCTGTCATCCAATGACGCCGCATCTTGGCAAGGGGCGGACATCAACACGCCCAGCTACCAAGCGCTGTCGGCGAACCAGCATGCGGTCGATGGCTTCGCCTTGAACCTTGCGGTTGTGTCCCACTACGAGTCTCTCCTTCAGCAGAGCACGCCCGGCTTTTCGTTTGCCGGAGTGGTCTTCGAAGCGGAAGATTCGGGCCTCAGCAAGACGGCGGCGGGACCGGGGCTAGATCCGCTGTCAAACACCGTCGCGAAACAGCTCTACTCGGTCTTCACGACCTCAACGACGAATCCCATTCAGGCGATCCCGGCCGTCCCCGCCTCGGGTCAATGGGCTGCTACAGGCTCTTACACTCAGGCAAACCCGCTCAATGACTTTACGCTTAGCGGTAATCCGGTTATCGGCCACTGGTTTCCACAGTGGTACGACGCCTCCGATCCTGCCGACCTTAACGCCTATGCGTCGGGGTCTATTAGCGATGTGGTCAACAGGCTAGACACCTACAAACCGAACTTCTCAGCACGTGTCGCCGCCGACAAGTCGTTGTATACGGCGATGATCAGTGCGGAGAATGGCTGGTTGCGCAAATACATCCCCGGTTCTACCGGAACCCCAGCGACCATCGAGGTGAAGACCACCCCGGCTAAATTTTTCGGTGAGGGCTTTGCATGGAGTGACGTTCAGCAAGCGGCAACGGCTATCCAGACGAAGCATGGCGTGCGGGTTATGGTCTATAACCTGGCGGAGCTCCCGCTGAACCAGACCAAGCAGGAGGCCGAAGACATCCAAGCTCTGAGGCTCCCTTAGCGACGTCGCATGATGGCCTCTGTGGTGGATATTGGCGTTTCTTGCCGATTTCTTCGGCGGGCTCTATTTATTGAATGTCTTCACGGCGTCTTGGTTGCCGCATTCAAACGACCCGAGCCTCGTGGCCACGCTGGTGCAGTATGACGCACCCAATTGTTAGCCAGGCTTATTTTTTGTGGGAATTATCGGCTGGTCCTTTTTATCAGCCTGCGCATTTAGTCAAATAGCCGTGCGAAGCGAATGAAATAAAGGCTATCCTTCGGTCTCTGTCTTCCGGAGACCTGTTTCAGATGTTGAGTCGACTAAAACGCGCCCTTCGCCGGCGTCTGCCGCGCAAGCCCAAACCGATGAAAATTGTCATGACGCTGCTAGTGCGTGATGAGCAGGATATTTTGCGGGCAAACATCGAGTTTCATCGTGCGATGGGCGTCGACTTCTTTATTGCGACGGACAACAAGTCGGTTGACGCAACCCCTGAGATACTTAAAGAGTATGAGCGTGCCGGACTGCTGCATTACATCTACGAAGGCACGGACGACTACAATCAGACGGAATGGGTTACCCGGATGGCGCGGATGGCGGCGACGACGTTTGACGCGACCTGGGTCATTAACAACGATGCCGATGAGTTTTGGTGGCCGGTGAATCATCCAAATTTACGGGCAGAGCTTGCCGCGCTGCCGCAGGAGGTCGTCATCGTTGAAGCCGGCCGTTACAACTTTGTGCCGGTTGATGGCTCCGCGGAGTCATTTTCTACCGCAATGATCTATCGCGAAAAGGTGTCGCTGAACGCAGTAGGTAAACCGCTGCCGCCAAAAGTAGCGCATCGCGCCAACCCTGGTGTGAAAGTGGCGCAAGGTAATCACGGTGTCTGGGGCTTTAACCCCGCAACTAAGGTGGCCGGGAAAATAGAGATTCAGCATTTTCCGCTGCGCAGCTATGCCCAATTTGAGAACAAAATCATTAAGGGCGGTCAGGCCTATGAGCGCAATAAAACCATGGGTGACACAGCAGGCTCCACGTGGAAACGCCTGTATGAGGAATACAAGCAGGGCAACCTTATGACCCATTACAAGGAAGAGGAATACTCTTCCGAGCGGATTCAACAAGGCCTTCGGTCCGGCGAGCTGCTCATGGAGGCTCGCTTACCTGAGCTGCTTAACACACTGAATATAAAGCCTAAATAGCAGTCATTTCTGCCCTTTCCAGGGCTTTTTAGGTAGAATGCTCCGCCCGGTACTATCCGGGCTCTTAATTGGACCTCTTCGCTTTGCACGGAGCAGATTACTTCGGGAATTTCTAAGGCATGACCGTGGCAGAACAATTTGATGTGATCGTGGTCGGTGGCGGCCATGCCGGTACCGAGGCAGCTGCTGCTGCCGCACGCATGGGTGTTCGCACCTTGTTGTTAACTCAGAACATCGAGACTATCGGTCAGATGAGCTGCAACCCAGCGATCGGCGGCATTGGCAAGGGCCACCTCACTAAAGAAATAGATGCGCTGGGTGGCGTGATGGCCCAGGCGATAGATCGTGCCGGCATTCACTTCAGAACGCTCAATTCCAGTAAGGGGCCGGCCGTGCGCGCAACCCGCGCTCAAGCAGACCGTGCCTTGTATCGCCAGGCAGTGCGCAGCACCCTAGAGTCTCAGGATAATCTCACCGTATTTCAGCAAGGCGTTGATGACCTCGTCATTGATGGGACCCGGGTTACCGGCGTAATCACACAGCTGGGGCTGCAATTTAATGCGCCCGCAGTGGTGCTAACCGTGGGCACTTTTCTTGCGGGAAGAATTCACGTCGGCCAGGCTCAATCCAGCGGCGGTCGTGCTGGAGACCCCGCCAGCATTGGCCTTGCTGAAAAGCTTCGCGCACTGGGCTTACGTGTTGGCCGGTTAAAAACAGGCACGCCTCCGCGCATTGATGGCCGTACTGTTGACTATTCTGTATTGCAGGAACAGCCCGGCGACACGCCTATTCCCGTGTTCTCTTTCATGGGCAAGCGCAGCGACCATCCGAAACAGGTTTCCTGTTTTATTACGAATACCACTGAACAGACTCACGAGATTATTCGCAGCGGTCTGGATCGCTCGCCAATGTACACAGGAGCAATTGACGGAATAGGCCCGCGCTATTGCCCTTCAATAGAAGACAAAGTCGTGCGCTTTGCCGAGCGAACATCACATCAGATTTTTTTGGAGCCCGAAGGTTTAACAACTAACGAGCTTTACCCCAATGGTGTTTCCACAAGTTTGCCCTTCGATATACAGAAGGCATTTATTGCGAGTATTCCTGGCTTAGAAAACGCACGTATTACGCGCCCCGGGTACGCCATTGAGTACGACTACTTTGATCCGCGAGATCTGCAACCGACGCTTGAAACCAAGGCTATAAACGGTTTGTTTTTTGCCGGCCAAATTAACGGTACTACCGGCTATGAAGAAGCGGGCGCCCAAGGCATTCTGGCTGGAATCAACGCGGCATTAAACGTCAAGAATGAGGATGGCTGGTCTCCTCAGCGCAACGAGGCCTATATTGGAGTGCTTGTCGATGACCTCGTGACCCGCGGCACGCTTGAGCCTTACCGGATGTTTACGAGTCGTGCCGAGTATCGATTGCTGCTGCGGGAAGATAATGCCGATGCGCGTTTAACCCCCAAAGGTCGTGAGTTGGGCCTGGTATCGGATCAGCGTATGGCGGCATTTGATCTTAAATATGAGCAGGTCGCCAAAGAACAAGAGCGGCTCAAACGTATTGTGGTGCACCCCGAAAAGCTCACCGCTGATGATAAAGCCATTCTTGAGACGTCACTGTCGCGTGAGCATCATGCGATTAAATTATTGAGCCGGCCTGAGTTTAGGTATGAGAAAGTTACTTCATTGAGTGTCGTTGGGTTGCGTTCGCGGGCCGGAGGCGAAACTGACGAGCTTGCCGAGCAAATTGAATCTCAGGTCGATATTCAAGCGCGCTATGACGGCTATCTTCAGCGCCAGGAAGACGAGATTACGAAGAGCAAAAAACATGAAGCAATGTCATTGCCGGCGGCTATCGACTACTCATTGATTCAGGGGTTATCGAATGAGGTGCGACAAAAACTCATTGATGTTCGGCCGCAAACGATTGGGCAGGCCTCCCGGATTCCGGGCATGACGCCTGCCGCTGTCTCGATGCTGCTGGTTCACCTGAAGAAGCAAAAATTAAAAACGGCGTGAGCATCACGTTCTATTCCCCCACGACAAGCCTTCTCATGTTGCTGGTGCTCAGCACCCTGGCGGCCTGCTCTCCAGCCGAGCCGCCCCGGCCTGAAACCCTTGCGCCACAAAAGTTTTCACCAGAGGGCAATGTCTTGCGAAAGAGCAATGGTGCCGAACCCCAGACGCTTGATCCGCACAAAGCCGAAGGTGTACCAGCCGCTAATATTCTCCGCGACATCTACGAAGGCTTAACTATAGAGGCGCCGAATGGTGACTTATTACCGGGCGTTGCCGAGAGCTGGACGATTGATGAGTCGGGCACAGAGTACACTTTTCAATTGCGGACAAACGCCAAGTGGTCTAACGGAGAACCGCTTACCGCCGCCGACTTTGTCTACAGTTTTCGGCGCGCACTAAACCCCGCAACTCTATCGCGCTATGCAAATATTCTGTACCCCATTAAAAATGCTGCAGCGGTTAATCGTGGGGAATTGGGATTGGATAGCCTGGGTGTTAAGGCTCTTTCACCTCACCAGCTTAAAATTAATTTAGAAGCATCGACACCATACTTTTTATCATTGCTTAATCATGCAATGGCGTACCCGGTGCATCAGGCAACCGCCGAACAGCACCGCGACCAATTCACGCGACCAAACAATAATGTGTCTAATGGCGCCTACAAAATATCTGATTGGCTCGTGCAGTCGCATATATCGGTTGAGCGGAATACCCGTTACTGGGATAACCACGACACCCGTATAGACAAGGTCGTGTATCTCGCTATAGAAAACCCTGATGCTGTGTTAAAGCGTTATCGAGCAAATGAGCTTGATATGACGCAGGAAGTCCCATCACGGCAGCTCGGCTGGATTATGCAGAACATTCCCGACGAGTACGTGGTATCGCCGTATCTTGGCGCCTACTACTATGGCATCAATACCCTTAGAGCGCCCTTTAAAGCCAAGCCACAGCTTCGCCTCGCCTTAGCGATGAGCATTGATCGTCAGATTCTTACCCAGAAGCTCACGGGCGGTGGCGAGCTAGCGGCTTACAGTTTCGTGCCCCCGGTTACCGGGTATGAACCACAGACACCCTATTGGGCGAACTGGTCTCAGGAGGAGCGCAACGCCGAGGCCCGACGCCTGTATGCTGCATCTGGCTACGGCCCTGAAAGCCCGCTCGAAGTTGAGGTGTTATACAACACCAGTCAGGGCCACAAGCAGCTAGCCATTGCAGTGGCTTCTATGTGGAAGCAAAACTTGGGCGTTAGGACCACGCTGAGGAACCAGGAGTGGAAGGTTTATTTGCAGACGCGAGCCAACAAGACCGAAACAGAAATATATCGTTCCGGCTGGATCGGCGACTACAATGATGCATATGGATTTCTTCAGCTGCTCATTTCAACCAATCCCCAAAATGACTCTGGTTACGCCAACACTGAGTTTGACCATTTGCTGGAGCGTGCAGCCAAAGAAATAGATATGAGCCAGCGGGCGATCTATATGCAACAAGCTGAAGCGCTGATGTTGCAGGATATGCCAGTAATTCCGATTTACTATTATGTGAGCAAGCACCTGATAAAACCCTGGGTAAAAGGCTTCACGCCAAACATCATGGATCATGTCTATTCCAAAGACCTGTGGATTGATACCCCCGCAGCGGATGCCGGGTAAAACGCAGTCTCCTAAGCGGCCTTGTTTGTGGCTATACTAATGATTGATTATCACCATACGAGAGAAGAGATGTCTGAAACGCAAAAACCACGCAGCAGCAGCCTTCCAGGAATCCTTTATGTGGTGGGCTTGTGCGCGTTCTTGGTAGCCATTTCTGTTTACTACAAAGGCGCTGATACCTATTGCCGGTATCAGGCCAAAGATATGCCATTGTCAGACATGGCGCCTGAATGTCGCGACGCGGACATAGAATCGATAGCAGCAGACCCTGCTGAATAGCCTTCGTTGCCATCTGAAAAATAAACCGGAGTAAACTACTCCGATGCTGCGTTTCACCGTTAAACGTTTTTTTGGGGCTATCCCCACACTGCTTGTTCTTATGGTACTGGCATTTGCGTTAATTCGCGTTGCACCAGGCGGCCCATTCGATTCTGAAAAACAATTATCAGCAGAAATTCAGGAGCGACTGAATGCCGCGTATCATCTCGATGAGCCGCTATGGCAACAATTTATTCGCTATCTCGGTAATCTTTTACAGGGTGATTTTGGTCCATCATTCGCCTATGCCGATTACACCGTAAGCGAACTTATCGCGACCGGTTTTCCGGTTTCGTTAAAGCTAGGTTCTTTGGCCATGCTCCTTGCCATTATCGCAGGCGTTGCGATTGGCACGATGGCGGCACTAAAACAAAACACCCGTACCGACTACGTGGTAATGACCGCTGCAATGACGGGCGTTTCAGTGCCCACTTTTGTTATTGCTCCTCTGCTGGTGCTGGTTTTTGCCGTTACTCTGCAATGGTTTCCAGCTGGAGGGCTGGGGGATTGGCGAAATCTAGTACTGCCAGTAATTGCGCTTGCACTGCCGCAAATTGCCTACATTGCGCGGCTTACCCGAGGCAGCATGATTGAGGTTTTGCGCAGCGATTACATTCGTACCGCACGTGCGCAGGGTCTCACCCAGACAGAAATACTTTTTCATCATGCTCTTAAGCCCGCGATCCTTCCTGTGGTGTCTTATCTGGGCCCGGCTACTGCAGCCATTATTACGGGATCAGTTGTTGTCGAACAAATATTTGGCGTTCCCGGTCTTGGTAGGTTCTTTGTTCAGGGCGCGCTGAATCGCGATTACACGCTTGTCATGGGCATTGTCGTTTTCTATGGCGTACTGATCATCTGTTTCAACTTCTTTGTTGATATTGCTTATCGCTGGTTAGACCCTCGGGTGAAGTTATGACCGGCGTGAGCCAGCAAGGCCATTCATTGTTTCGTATCGCAATGCGAAGCTTGTTAAGCAGTAAGGCGACAACCACGGCGCTTGCCTTGATGGCTATTGTGGTACTGCTGACGCTTGCGGCGCCATTGCTGTCGCCATGGGATATCGATTCCACGGATTGGGATAACGTAGCGACATCGCCAAGCATTGAAACCGCACACTATTTCGGCACCGACGACGTCGGTCGAGACATCTTTGTCCGCACCCTCTATGGCGGCCGAATCTCTTTATTGGTAGGCCTTTCGGCCACGATGGTGAGTCTGGTTATCGGCGTTTTCTGGGGGGCAATAGCAGGCTATGCCGGCGGCCGAACTGACCAGTTGATGATGCGGTTTGTTGATGTGATGTATGCCATGCCATTTATGTTTTTTGTGATTCTATTAATGGTGTTTTTCGGTAGAAATATATTTTTAATTTTTGTCGCGGTTGGCGCCGTAAACTGGCTAGACATGGCGCGTATTGTGCGGGGTCAAACCTTGAGCATGAAGCATCGAGAGTTCGTCGAAGCGGCAAGGGCGGGCGGCGTCAGTAACTTAAACATTATTCGGCGGCATATTATTCCTAATTTATTGGGCGTAGTAATTGTGTATGTCACTCTAACGATTCCTCAGGTGATTCTTGTTGAATCGTTTTTAAGTTTTCTTGGCCTAGGTGTTCAGGAGCCAATGACCTCTTGGGGCGCCTTGGTAAATGATGGTGCCGCATTAATGGAAAGTGCGCCATGGACGTTATTTTTCCCTGCGTTGTTTCTTGCGGCCACACTATTTTGTTTCAACTTTATTGGCGATGGTTTGCGTGACGCCTTAGACCCTCGCGACAGCGCAGGCGAATCATGACCATGCCGTTGCTTGAGCTCAAATCGCTCAATGTTTCGTTTGCCGGTCGCGACGGCATTACGCGCGCCGTAAAAGACCTTTCGTATACCCTGAAAACGTCTGAAACCCTTGGTATCGTTGGGGAGTCCGGTTCGGGGAAGACTCAGTCCGTAATGAGTTTAATGGGCCTGCTGCCCCACAACGCAACGGTCTCGGGCAAGGCGATGCTTAATGGCACCGACCTGCTTGCCCTGAGTCAATCTGAGCTTAATCGTGTTCGCGGCAAAGACATTGCTATGGTGTTTCAGGATCCAATGACATCATTGAATCCACATTTAACCGTTGGCGCACAGATGTCTTTGGTAGCACGCAGACATCTGGGTAAATCCAAACGCGATGCTCTTGCGGAATGTCGGCTGATGCTTGAGGCCGTTAGGATTCCTGAAGTGGCAAAACGAATGACCCAGTACCCGCACGAACTATCTGGCGGTATGCGGCAACGGGTGATGATTGCGACAGCCCTGCTTTGTAAACCAAAACTTCTGATTGCTGACGAGCCAACCACCGCTCTAGACGTTACTGTACAGGCACAAATTCTGGAGCTGATGTGCGAGTTACAAACCGACTTTGCTACAGCTATATTATTAATCACTCATGACATGGGCGTGGTTGCCGGCACTTGCGATCGGGTATTGGTAATGTCGAAGGGTGAGTGTGTCGAAGAGAACTTTGTTGAGCCGCTGTTCGCCACACCACAGCATCCTTACACCCGTGCCCTACTTGCCGCAGTGCCCCGGCTTAATGAGGTTAATACCGAATTAAATCAGCCAACAGACACCGCCCAACGGTTGGAGGCCAGAGGGCTTGAGGTCACTTATTCTGTTGATTCTAAAAGGTTTTTGGCTGCAGCACATCAGCTCAAGGCCTTGCGTGGCGTGGATCTGAATCTCATTGCTGGTGAAACGCTGGGTGTCGTGGGTGAATCAGGCTGCGGCAAATCGACGTTGGCGCGGGCGGTATTAAACCTGATTCCATCCTCTGCCGGTGACGTCTTGTTAATGGGCGAATCGTTACAGAAACTCACGACCAAACAACTGCGTGCAATGCGCAGTGATATGCAGATTATTTTTCAGGACCCGCTCGCGTCGCTTAATCCACGAATGACTATTGCCGATATTTTATGTGAGCCCCTTGATACCTATCACCCAAATCTCAGTCGCGCAGAAAAGTTACGTCGAGCCAGTATTATGATAGAAAAAGTTGGCTTGAGTCCTGAGCAACTGACGCGATATCCCCATGAATTTTCAGGTGGCCAATGTCAGCGCATCGGTATTGCCCGGGCGTTGATGTTTGAGCCAAAGCTAATTGTATGTGATGAACCGGTAAGTGCGTTGGATGTGTCAGTGCAGGCGAAAGTTGTTCAGCTGCTAATAGAGCTGCAGAAAGAGCTTAATTTATCGTTAGTGTTTATTGCACATGATCTTGCCGTTGTCCGGCAGATTAGCCACCGTGTAATGGTGATGTATTTGGGCAAGGTTGTTGAGCTGGCCGATCGCGATGAGATCTACTCAAGCCCTCGTCACCCCTATACTCGGGCATTGATATCAGCGGTGCCCATTCCTGACCCGAAAATTCAGCAAAGCCTTGGTTTTGCAGCGATTTCAGGGGATCTGCCATCGCCGTTACACCCCCCAGCCGGGTGTGCATTTTGCACCCGCTGTCCGTTAGCAGAGCCCCGTTGCGCCAACGAAGAGCCGCCCCTGCGCGCTGTTGGGCGTAGTATGGTCGCCTGCCATTTGGCGGATTGAATAATACAAATCTGCAGACCTATTGAATTTACTATTTTGGAGAACAACCATGAGCAATCTACAAAGCTTCAGTATCGCCCCCTTGGCCGGAGAAAAAGATATCATTTTGGGTTTAGACGGTAAGGTTGTGCTCCTCGTTAATGTCGCGAGCCAATGCGGATTAACACCACACTACGCCGGCCTGCAGAAGCTGTATGAAGAATTAAAAGGTCAGGATTTTACGGTGGTGGGTTTGCCGTGTAACCAGTTCGGCGCGCAGGAGCCGGGCAACGCGAATGACATTGAAGACTTCTGTAAAACAAACTATGGCGTGACGTTTCCGTTAACCGAAAAAATAAAGGTCAACGGCGAAGATCAGCATCCTCTTTATGCGTGGCTTACCACCGCATTTCCCGGCGACATCGAATGGAACTTTGAAAAGTTTCTGATTAATCGCGATGGTGAAGTCATTAAACGCTACCCGCCACAAACCGAGCCTGAAGACCCTGAGCTTCAGCAGGATATATGCGAGGCGCTTTGATTTTGCTCAGCATCATGGACAATGCCCCGATAGGAGCCATTTAATGAAGTCATTTAGAGCATTTCGCGTGCATGCGGACAAATCCGGCGTTTCTGCGGGCGTTGAAGAGCTGACTCTTGCTGATCTCACACCAGGTGAAGTTGTTGTGAAGGGCGAGTGGTCGAGCATTAATTACAAAGACGCACTGGCAGCGACCGGCGCAGGACGTATTTTGAGGACCTCACCATTGGTCGGTGGTGTTGATATTGCAGGCACTGTTATTAGCTCCGAAGATCCGGATATTGCTGTCGGCCAGCGCGTTCTGATGAATGGTGGCGGTCTAAGCGAAGTTCGTGATGGTGGGTTTACCGAGGTGGCAAGTCTTCCCTCCGGCGGCCCTATTCCGATACCGGATGAGCTCTCGAGCCGTGATGCCATGTTAATTGGCACCGCAGGGTTTACCGCCGCGTATGCGATTCATCGGATGGAATTGAACGGTCAGCGACCCGCTAATGGCGCGATTGCGGTTACCGGAGCTACCGGCGGTGTGGGCAGTGTTGCTATCGATATGTTGGCAGGACTGGGCTATTCCGTGATGGCCATGAGCACCAAGCCCGAGCAGGCCGATTACCTCAAGAGCCTGGGGGCGAGTGAAGTGCTCGACCTTAAAGAATTTGATTTTGGTAAACGCCCGCTGGAAAAGGGCTTGTGGTCCGGAGCTATCGATAACCTCGGAGGTGAAACTCTCGCGGGGTTGATCCGGAACGCGTCTCCGAATGCCAACATCGCCGCTATTGGCTTGGCTCAGGGCTATGAGGTGAACACGACGGTCATGCCCTTTATTTTGCGGGGTGTAAACCTTTTGGGTATTAACTCGGTCGACGTGCCGCGAGAATTGCGTGTCGCAATTTGGCAGCGCATTGCTACCGATCTGCGCCCAAGACATCTGGCGTTAATGGAAAGTACGGCACTTACTCTCGATACTCTGATGCCGGCATTTCAGCCCTATGTGGATGGCAAAATCATCGGGCGCACACTGGTGCGCTTGAGCTAAGCACATGCGCAGACTGCTATTGGACGGACTGAACAAGCTTAGCCTCGATGCAGGCCTTGCAGATTCATTGTTGGCCTACCTCGAGTTATTACAGAAGTGGAATAAGGCCTATAACCTCACCGCCATTCGTGATCCGCACGATATGGTGGTGCTGCATTTGCTGGACTCATTGACGGTATTGCCATACCTCCGCGGCACTGCGGTGCTCGACGTGGGCACTGGCGCCGGCCTGCCCGGAATACCGCTGGCAATAGCGCATCCTGACGTTGCGTTCACCCTGCTTGATACCAATGGCAAGAAAACCCGATTTATTGAATATGCTGTGCGGCAGCTTGAGTTGGCAAACGTACGCGTGGAAAAGTCACGCATCGAGGAATATGCCTCCCCCGATAAGTTCACTACTATTGTGTCGCGTGCATTCAGTTCCCTGGATGCATTCGCGCACGTCTGTCGCCCGCTGCTCCGGACTGAAGGATACCTGCTGGCGATGAAAGGGAAGTTGCCAAAAGAGGAAATTGACGCATTAAATAAGGCACAATGGGAGGTCAGTTCGCAGCCTGTTGATGTTCCAGGCTTGGATGCTGAGCGGCATATGGTGATGCTGGGGCCGCTGAGGTAACTGAACGAAAATTTAGGCTATCCGGGGGGTTGCGCGACAGGGGTCGGCGATTCCAATGGCAGCCGCACGGCGCTATAACGCCACTGACCAATGGAAAAACCAATGGCCCGAATAATTGCAGTATCCAATCAAAAAGGTGGCGTGGGCAAAACCACTACCGCGGTAAATTTGGGCGCCTCATTAGCGGCTGGGGACCAGCGTGTTTTGTTGGTCGACCTTGATCCGCAGGGCAATGCGAGCACCGGCAGCGGCGTCGATAAAAATAATCTCACGGCAACCAGTTGCGAAGTTCTTTTAGGCGAAGTTAGCGCCTCTGATGCGATTATCGACGCAGAAGCCGCCGGTTACCATCTGATGCCGGCAAACTCCGATCTAACCGCTGCTGAAGTGCGCCTTATGCAGGAGCTGGGCCGTGAGACCAAGCTGCGCGCTGCGCTTGAAACCGTTCAGGATCGCTACGATTTCATCCTGATCGACTGCCCGCCCACTATTAACATGCTTACCTTGAATGCGATGACGGCCGCTGATGGCGTGCTGGTGCCAGTGCAGTGCGAATTTTATGCGCTTGAGGGCTTATCGTCTTTGCTGGAGACCATACGCCAGGTGCGCAATTCGGTTAACCACAAGCTGGAAATCGAAGGTCTGCTGCGCACCATGTATGATCCCCGAAACCGCTTGTCTACTGATGTTTCAACGCAATTGGCCGAGCACTTCGCAGACACTATATACAGCACTATTATTCCTCGAAACGTGCGTTTAGCCGAGGCGCCCAGCTTTGGCGTGCCTGTATTGAAGCATGCGCCCCGTTCCCGCGGTTCGATGGCGTACCTCGCACTGGCAAGCGAGGTTATGCAGCGGCGTCAGGCGGTTGCTGCATAGTTCGTTAACCTCTAATTCTTTAAATATCGGCGTGCGATAAGTAGCTTTACTATGGCAGACAAGAAACCAGCTTCGAAGAAAACCGGCTTAGGCCGTGGCCTTGATGCATTGCTTGGGGGCAGTTCAGCTCCGGCGCCCGGCCCGGCCCGGCCAGTAACGGTAAAACCAAGGCAGCCGGGGAGTGTCACAACACCGGCAGCGCCCTCTGCCGCTGCGCCAAACACGCGACGGGATGTGCCCGGGGCAACGCTTGGCAGTTTGCCACTTGATTTGTTGCAGCGTGGCGCATACCAGCCGCGCCTGGACATGCGCAAAGAAGCGCTGCAAGAGTTGGCCGAGTCTATTCGCGCCCAAGGCGTAATCCAGCCCATTGTGGTTCGTCCGTTGAAGGGCGCGCATAAGGGGCGCTTCGAAATCATTGCGGGTGAGCGTCGCTGGCGTGCCGCCAAAATTGCTGACCTTGACGAAATACCAGTAGTTATTCGCGATATACCCGATTCTGCGGCCGTGGCGGTGTCACTTATTGAAAATATTCAGCGTGAGGACCTTAACCCGTTGGAAGAGGCGCTGGCGTTAAAACGCCTTATCGATGAGTTTGAAGTCACCCATCAGAAGGCCGCCGATGCGGTGGGCAAATCCCGAGCGGCGGTCTCTAACCTGCTGCGCTTGCTGGATCTTGGCCCTGAAGTGCGAAATTACCTGCGTGAGCGTGAGCTTGATATGGGGCATGCGCGCGCGTTGTTGGGGATTCAGGATAAATTTAAACAGGCCCGGTTGGCGAGACTCGTTGTCGACAAGGGCTTGTCGGTGCGCGAAACCGAGGCGGCTGTCCGCAAGATGCTAGTGGGTGACGAGGCTCCGGCGAAATTTCCCAAGCCGTTGGATAAAGATACTCAGCGACTGCAGGATGATCTTTCCGTCAAATTGGGGGCCTCCGTTGCAATTCAGCACACCCCGAAAGGCAAGGGAAAGCTTGTCATTAACTACAATTCTCTGGATGAGCTCGACGGTATTTTGGCGCATATTAAATAAACGGTTTTAGTCACGGCTGGTTATTTTTTGCTCAAGCGGTGCCGCAGGGCTTGAATGGCATCTGCTAACTCCATACAATGCGCGGGCTGAATTGGCTTGCGCTCGTTCGGCAGCCAGCCAAACCTCGCGGAATGCGGCGTAACTGTTGGTCTGCAGCGTTTTTGTCCGCCCGCCCGCTAACCCGGGCGACACGCAGGTAATCCAGATGATGCGTATCGAGGCCTACCGGTTAGCCGGATGGCAACTGCTGGTTACCGCGTTAATCGCCGCTTTTATGGGCTGGTTAGGTGGTATGAATTGGGCTGTTTCAGCGTTGGCCGGAGGGAGCATTGGTCTTGTCACCAACCTCTGGCAGGCACTGCGAATGGCTCGCGTCGCGGGTACGGCACCTGAGAGTTTTCTCGGCAGCTTGTATCTGAGCGAATTAATAAAAGCGGTATTGACGGTGGCCTTGTTCATCTTTGCGATAAAGGTGTTTCGGGTTGATTTAGTGCCAACGATTTCTGGCTATGGCGCATGTTTTCTTGTGCACCTGGTCACAGTAAGACGGAATTTCCTGCCGGCCGACCCGGCTGTATTGGAAGCGAATCGGATAGCGCGCGAAGAGCGAGCCCGGCTCGGTAATGTAGACGACGAAGATAGAGACGACATCTAACCATGGCATCATCAGCTGACGGCGCAAAAACAGCGTCTCAATATATCGAGCATCACCTGCAGAATCATCAGGTGTGCATGGGCCCTGAGGGCGTGCTATGGAGCACGGAAGCCAACCCGATTGCCTGCTCCGGCAACTTTTGGGCGCTTAATATCGATTCGATGTTCTGGACTGTTGTGCTTGGCGTCACCTTCTGCGCGCTGTTCCTTAAGGTTGCTAAAAGTATGACCTTGGAAAACCCTGGCAAGCTTCAGGCGTTTGTTGAGGTTGTTTACGATTTCGTTGCCACCAGCGTGAGAGAAACCTTCCACGGCGATAGCAAGCTTATTGCCCCGCTGGCGCTGACGATAGTTTGCTGGATCTTCCTGATGAATCTGATGGATTTGGTGCCGGTTGATCTCATCCCGGAAATCGCCATTTTGTTAGGCATCCCTTATATGAAGGTGGTCCCTTCGACGGACGTTAACATTACCTTTGGTCTGTCGCTGTCGATTTTTGCCCTCATTTTGTTCTACAGCTTTAAGAACAAGGGCGCGGGTGGCTTCATCGTTGGCGAGCTTATGATGAACCCTCTGAACCCAAAAGAACTCGGTATGCCGAAGGTCTTCTGGCCGTTTGTGATGGCGTTTAACTTTGTTCTTGAGCTGGTGGCATTGCTCGCTAAGCCTCTTTCTCTTTCGTTACGACTGTTCGGCAACATGTATGCCGGTGAGTTGATGTTCATTCTTATT
>OCVR010001800.1_pt1 | contig 16802 bp, 6 predicted proteins | sample 1539091 | NCBI WGS metagenome assembly OCVR01 (sample SAMEA3355530, study PRJEB22509) | marine metagenome | biome: marine; feature: coastal ocean; material: water | place: USA | collected 2010-08-07 | depth 16 m | reverse complement strand
CTTTACCTACATAGTAAGCGTTAACAGTTGAGTCTGTTAGAATATCTCTAGCAACCGCATCTAAAATTAAACCTGTATCTCTAGAACATTTAGCGTTGTCATAGACGAAGTAAGTATTTTCCATCCATTCTTTAACTTCGTTCTGAAGGTAAGCTTTGTTTTTCTGTAGGATACGAGAAGCATATGTACCTTGCTCTTTAGCACCAACCTGTACAACCGCACCTTCATCAGCACTTACGAATGTATGTGGATCAGTGTTAGATCCTGCATCTCCGCAGTTTACTGTGATTGTATTTGATGTTGTTGAAGTAATTTCTAATGGTAATTGATAAGCCTTATCACCAATACGTGGTGAGTAATCAGTACCGCCACCATTGTGAGCACAACTGAATGCAAAGCTTAATGGTTGTAATTCAATATGGTCGCCAGTTGTCATACCGTGGTCAGTAATAGTAATAACCATCTCGCCACTTACTGGGTCGTATGTCGCTGTTTCTGGAGTAAAGGCTTTAATAACTCTAGCAGAGTCTGAGAAGAATAACGCGTTTGAGTCGATTGAGTCTTCAGTTGCCGATACGAATGTATGGTTGTTAGCATGTCCGCCAGCATTACCAACATTAACAGTGATTGTGTCTGATGTTACTCCAGTAACTCTTACTGGTTCTTTATATGCAGGATGATCATTTAGTGGTGAAAGGTCTGTACCTGTTACGCCACCAACATCACAACTGAATACCATTGACTCAGGAGCGATTTGGATCCATTTACCAACCGGTAAATCGTGTTGTCCAATAGTAATTTCTAACTCACCAGTTACTGGGCTATATGTTGCTGTTTGAGGAGTAAACTTACCAGTCCACATTCCTGCTTCACGTATTGCGTTATTAGTTGCTGATACGAAAGTATGTAGTGATGTATCGCTTGACTCACCAACATTAACAGTAATAGTTGTTGAAGTTCTTGCTGAAATTGTAACTGGCTTTTTATATGCAGGATGTATTTTCTCAGCTTGCATACAATTATCAGATGCACTTACGAATGTATGAGCACCGCCACCGTCAACAATTCCACCTACATTCATATAGATTTTTGTTGCGTCAACTTTTTCAATAGTGATTTGTTTCTTATAGAAAGGGTGATGTGATTCTGGCGCAGGGTGGTTTGTTATATCACCATCTAGCGCACAAGTAAAGATAATTGAACTTGGTTTAAATTCAACCTTATCACCAACCTTCAGCGTATGTGTACCAATAGTTGCGCTAAACTCTCCAGTAGCAACATCGTATGAAGCATCAGTTGGAGTAAAGTTTAGGAATTGGTTAGCAGGATAAGCATGCTTAGTTGCATTGTTATCAAGTGCACATGTAAACACTAAGCTATGTGGTTCAATATAGATTTCATCACCGATGTTAAAGTCATTAGAACCAATCGTCATAACAACTGAACCTATTGCAGGATCATATACAGCGTTAGTTGGCGTATATTTTTTACCGTTGTTATTTAGTAATCTTGACATTTCATCGAAAGAAGCGTTTGTTCTATCAACAGCAATTGAGTCATCACCGATAAATGTAGCAGCTCTTGCTTTTAAATAATCAATAGAACCAACTGTTTGCTCTAACTGTTCAGTAACACTTACCTCACCAGATTTAGTACGGTAAGCAGCACCAGTTTGAATTGCGTTATAGTTTGTACCAAGGATCAAGTCACGTTGTACTGCTGGCAAGATATACTCTTCAGTATCTCTGTGGCATTTTTTACTATCGTAGAAGTACCATTCGTTGTCTGCCCATTCCATCATATAGTCTTGGATGTATTCTTTATTCGCTTGTAGAATTTTACGTGCGTTACGTTTATCAACTGATATACCAGTGTTATCAGAGTATGTCAATAGCGAACCAATTACTGATACCGCGTTGTCAGATGCTTCAACAAATCTATGTTCGAAGTTAGCAGCCGTTAATCCTGGGTTAACAGTAATAGTTTTTGCTGATACCGCAACGATTGGAAGCGCAGCCAAGTAAGCCTTTTCTGATTTACGTGGATGGCTAATTTTTGTTTTAAAGTTATCACTTGAACATGTGAATGTAAATGATTCTTCAGCAAGGTTAACGTAACGTCCAACTGTTAAATCGTGTGTACCGATAGTAATAACCATCATACCAGTTGTTGGTTCGTATGTTGCTTTAGTTGGTGTATATTTGTCACCTGAGTTTGCAATCGTATCAATAACGTTATTGAATGCAGAGTAAGCCGATGTTGCAGCCGGTGCAGAGTTAGCTTGAATTAACTCATCAGTTGTTTTGCGTAATCTCTTAAACGAAGCAACAGTTTCATTACGTTGGTTTTCAAGGCTTGTTCTTGCAGTGTTAACATAATATGCTAATCCAGCGTTTTCAGTATTATAATTTGTATCTAACATCATGTCATATTTGACAGCAGGTAAGATATATTCTTGAACGTCACGCTCACATTTAGCGCTATCGTAAGCATAAAAATCATCGTTATTGTCGATCCAATCAACAAAATCGTTAATGATTAATTCTCTGTTAGACTGAACAAGTTCTCTAGCAGCAGTCTGATCTGACTTACCAGTATCTGAGAATATAATAGGGTTCGCTGCTTCTTCACCGTTTTCTAAGATGTTTAACGTTTCATTAAGTGAAGAGTTAACTCGAGATATTAATTCAGAACCTGCGTTACCAAAGATACCACCATTTGTACTAACAATAGAGTCTTTAAGGTGATTAATAGATCCAGTAGTTTCTGTTAATTGTTCGTTAACAACAAGATATGAAATTGGTGAACGATATGAAATACCATTTAAACGACCCCAGTAGTTACCTTTTGTAGCAACATCGAAACCAGTGTTGTCAACAATAATTCCTGTATCTCTGAAACACTTGTCAGCATTATAACCTTGATAACCTAAACCACCATCAGCAACAGGTGATGTTAAGTAGTAAACCATATCATCAACGATTTCATCTGATTTAGTTTCAAGAACATCGGCAAACGCAGAGTTAGCAATTAAGTTTCCAGCAGTACCTTCAGCTGGTCTAATAATAACAGTTGAACCACGAGCACGCATTGAGATGTCACCGAACTGAGAACCAGAGTTGTTCAATGTCATTTGACCACCGTCTAAGGCGAAGAACGCTTGACGAGTAAAGATTGACAAGGAACCAATACCGTTAACACCAGCACCGTTTTTAGCAACGTAACCTGTACCGTTTTGAGTACGAGGTGTAAAACCAAAACATAATACGTATGTATATAGTGAGTCAGTATCAAGTACTGCTCTATCTGCCAATAGACAACCACCGCCACGACCAACTAGTCTGTTAGGGAAATCATCAATACCGATTGACTCGATAGTACCTGTACCACCACGTTGTGCGTATAGTACATCGCCAACTTCAACGTTACCTTTAAGGTTACGAACATAGATTTGTCTGTTGCTATCAATATCATCAATGTATGAGATATAACCTGATGCACCAGATGAGAATGTTACTTCATCGTCAACTTCGAATTGAGTTTGAGCAGAGTGACCTGCAACTAAATAGAATTCTTGACCTAAATCAAGGATGGTACCTTTTGAGTTAAATGGATTTAACGGAGGTTCAACATCAAGTCTATTAAAGTTTGAAAGCTGTGTAGAGTCACGAAGATATGGAGAACGTCTTAGTAGAGCACCCGGTCTGTAAGCGATAGCAAAACCACCTTCAGGTTGGTCAAAGTTATCAACTTCGAAGTTCATGTAAGAGAAACCTTGGACATAACAACCGGATCCAACTAGAATACCATTTGTTCTTTCCCAACCCTTTTTCTTTTGAATAAGTGTAGCATACTGACCACTGGTTGATGTCATTGATGTATCATCAGGTAACATAACCGGCTCATCAACATAGTAAGTTCCAGGACCTACTGAAATGTGAACAGCATTATTAATATCGTTACGATCATATGAACCACCAGCTTTTTCTAAAGCAAGCAAACTAGCACGTTTTAGTGTTTTAACTGGCTGTAAAATAGTTCCTGGGTATTTGTCGTTACCATCAGAAGCAACGTGGATCTTAAGTGATTTTTCTGTTTGTTTAGAGAATTCGTCATATAGTTGACGATAAGTCATTTTCTCTGTTTCACCAGTCTTAACATTTTTCAGAGCGAAGTAACTATCTTCATCGAGCATTGGCTCAAACTCTTTAGTGATGTTCATATCAAAATCTACAAGAGTACTATCCTCGATTGTAGAATTGGCTACGACACCATCTTTAAATTCTGAATTTTCAATAACTGATTTTTGCTGGCCAAGACCTTCAGTTGATGAACTTGTGATTGTCATATTCTGAGCAGTTACATTATCAAGTGTACCTTGGAATGATGAGTCAGTAATAACGTTATTGGCAAGTGTACCATCTTGGATTGTAGTATTAGTAAATACGTTATTATTACCAGTTCCATCAGAGAAATCTGAGTTAGTAATCTGAACGTTATTTGCAGTGCTATCATTTAATACTGAGTTAGTAATAACAATGTTGTTTGCAGTTGAGTCAATGATAGATGAGTTACTTGTTGTAGTATCCCAAATTAATCCATTAGCAAATCTTGAGTTTGTAATCGTTACGTTGTCTAAATCAGTATCACGGATATCAGAATTAGAAATATCTGTATCAACAATAGTAACATTTGATACTGCAGTGTCTCGGATCGTACCATTACTAAAGTCAGTAGTAATAATTACTGAGTTTGACATTAATGCATCTTCGAGAACAATTTCGTCAATCGTAATGTTAGTAAGGATTAAGCCGTTAGCAGTACCTTGCTCAATAGCAACGTTCGCAAAGGATGAATTATCAACCTGCGAATTAGTAAAGATATTGTTATTGCCTGTTCCATTAGAGAAATCAGAGTTATCAATCGCCATGTTATTGGCAGAACTATCAGTTATTGTTGCGTTGTCAATAGTCGAATTAGTTAGAATAACATTATTACCAGTACCATCATTAAACGCAGAATCAGTAATTACTGAATTCGTCATTGTCATGTTGTTGGCTGTTGATTCTTCGATGGCTACCGTGTTGAGTGCCGTCCCAGTCATTGTTCCGTTACTAATAACAGAGTCGTTTATCGTAACATCGTTAAGAGTTGAAACCGACATAATGACGTTTGAAATCGTACCGCCAGTAATTTTGATATTGTTGAAAATCTCGAATTGTAACGCTTGGACCAGTTCTTTACGTGTGATGTTTTTTGTTCCATCATCACCTTGGATCAAGTTAACAATAACGAAAAGATCCTCAGATCTTGTATTGGCGCCTGTAATCGGACCTAGTTCTGAAATCAATGACATTATTGAGTACCTTCTTAGTATCTACTATTTCTTTTTATTTATAAAAAACTAGTAGGATTATACGTGTCTAATTATATTTTATTTACTCTGCTTTCCAGAGTACAAAATCGTCTATGGTATCTTTATCAACATATTTTCTTTCGCGTAAAATATTAGACTGATAATCGTTTACTTCTTGTTCGTTATTTAATAACGTTCCTTGAGCACTTTTGGCAAACCACCATTCGTTGTCGTCGTACTCAACGGTTTTAAATGTTTCTAATTCAGGTAAGGTTCCTTCAAGTAACACGTTACCATCTCTAGTTAATCTGTATAAATCAGTTGGAATAAATTCACAGCTTCTTTCTAAAATATCGTTGCTTCTAAATACCATGTGGAGAGTTTTAAGAGAGGCTCTTTTGCTCTTAGTATCATCATATTCATCTCCGAACTCAGTACATAGTTCTCTCATTCTATCTTCAAACAAATCATCATTTCTGACGTATGAACAGCCAGCTTCATAGCCTTCAATATTATTTCCAACTACGTATCTTTCGTAATATGCTCGAGCAACATCACACCATTTCATATCGGGATCGTTCATCAGTTTTCGACCATCCATTACACCGCACCCCATATTGTACCGTTATTAGTTATAGTAACGTTATTAGTTGCTTTTGTTATGCCTGCGCCGCCTGCGCCACCATCTAGTTGACTTCCTCCGCCTGAACCACCAGCAGCACCCCAGCCGCCACCACCGCCGCCGACTCCACCAGAGCCAGCTGTACCAGCATTATTAGATCCACCACCTGCTACACCTGCAGCATTTCTACCACTAGGACCACCTGCGCCACCAGCACCGGGAAGTATACGACCACCGCCACCTCCGCCGCCAGCATCAACTTCGTCAATCTTTGACCCGTTATCCCATGCACCAGAACCACCACCGGCACCGCCACCTCTACCACCAGAAGCATCGCTATCATCTCGCGCATTCGCACCTGCAGTATTTAATGAACCACCAGCACCAAAGCCACCGCCTGCACGATAACCTGTACCGCCATCACCGCCGCCAGCACCACCTCCGCCACCAGAGCCAGCACCTGCGCCTCCAGTTCCGCCGCCTCCACCGCCACCTGCGATATAAGCACCTGAGTTATTAATGATAGTGTGATTTCCTGAAGTCGTTTGAATAACTAGTGCAGGACCACCGGGTTTACCAGTTTTATTTGCTATAGTACCACCAGCGTTTGTTCCGGCATTACCACCTTTACCAATAATGATTCCATTATTACGGAATACTATATCGCCAGTCATATTGCTAGGAATAACTAGTCCGCCATTAGAAGTACTGTTGGACCATAACCAATAATCTGCTGGTAATGTAATATCATATAACCCTGCTGGATCATTATAGCCCATAGCTTCTAGTGCGTCCCATAGGTTGCAGTCTCTGATATTATATTTGCCATTAATTTGAGTATCAGATATAGGAATCCATTGAGCGCCTGTGACAGTTCTAATACTGGATTTTCCATAAAAATCGCTGAATTTAATTGTACCTGATTGTGGTAAACCCATCCCTGCCGGTAATCCTAGGTATTCACTAAGTTGGTAAGGTGTTTGGTTTAATGTACCACCGAGTGTTTTAAACTCGTCATGGATTTCTGTAAACGAAAGTGGTCCGCTAGTCTTAATAGTCATGGGTTACTTTCCTACTTTTTCGTTCAATTCCTTGATAGCTTCGATTAACAAACCAATTACGTTACCATGCCTGACCGCATATATGGCCTCGCCAGTATCTGGGTCTGTCGTTTCGTAAACAGCTTCAGGTAAAACTTCCATAAGTTCTTGTGCCATAACGCCAGTCATTGGTTCTTCAGGTTTTGATTTGTAGTTAAATGTATAACCACCAAGTTGTGAAACTTTATCTAATGCGTTATCAATTGGTTTAATGTTTTCTTTTTGTCTTCTATCTGAAACAGTACCAAACGCGGTAACCTCACCGGTTGAAAAGACTGATCCAAATGTAACTGCTGAACTTGTACCAACAATTTGACCAATGCTTATTTCGCCTGTTTCATCGTTAAACGATACACCAGTTCCGCCAGACAATTCTGATAATACTCTTGCTGATGTATAATATAGTCTATTGCTACCTTCAGTCAGATTGTTTGTAGTGTGATTTGAAATATCAGATACTGTACCAAGTACGTTACCTGTAAACTGAGCAGGAATTCCACTCTGTCCGCTTTCAAGTACTTTGTTTGCTACACCATCGTTTACTTTATATACATCACCAATTAAGTTACCCGTGAAACGATCACCAATGAAATCATCTGCAGTAACACTGTTTGCTGTCATATCAATACTTGTGATATCTTGAACATTTAAATCACCAGTTACTGTCATGTTTTCTTCTACATTAAAGTTAAGTACACTTAATGTACCTGCTGGCGTTAGTTGTAATTTTGGTGTACCTGTTCCGGTATCAATAATAAAGTTAGCATCGGTTGAATTATCTACGCCAATATCCCAAGATATTACGTTATCAGTATATCGTGTTCTACCACCACCTGCACCATAGGCAAAGGTTGCTACCACTTGATCGTTAGATCCAGTAATTACTACTGGTGCGTTAAATGATATTGGTGAACTTGCAGTGAAAGCTGTAATAGTATCTGCTTGAAGTAATGTATCAGCAAGTAACGTATTGGCTTGAAGATCGCCCGCTAAATTTACATCGCCTGTTGTTAAGTCACCAGTAATAGTTGCCGTGACAGCTTGCTCACGCATAATATCAACCATTTCATTGGTCTTATCAAACCAGTTCTGAAACGTTTGAGTCGTTGTAATGTTTTGAATATTTGGTTTTGCCATTTAACTCTACTTCTCTATCTGATCTAATCTATCGCACACGTTCGCTAATAGCTCTTTAATTTCATGGAGCTCATTACCCAGTTTAGTAACTTTGCGGTGTAAAGCTCTTTCTTGTTTATATTTATTCAAACTTGCAGCGTCTGTATTTAGCACTGCTTTTGAAAATTGGTGGCGAACAACGTTTGTCATGTTAAGGCTAACGCTCTCATATCTTTTACTAATGATGATTTAGAGATGTCATTAGAAATCATTTCAATTTTGATAGCAAACTTTCTGTAACCAACGTGAGTACCACCTGTGCTTGTATAAGTAAGCGCATCGTTTGAGTCTTTGTTAGCATCAGCTAGTTTCCACTCGTACTCTCTATAATCTTCTTCGTTGGATGCAGACGTAAACATGTTTATGCCTTTATATAACTCTAACTCAATCCAAGGAATTGTATCAAATGCCGCAGCGTCATATACATTCTGTGGTCTGATATAAACTTTAATGTCAGTACCTGTTGGACGGTGAGCAGTTAGGATAACATTAATATCTTCAGCATCTAAATCTTCAGCAAGTTCTACTGTTTTAGAAATATATTTTGATGTAGTATCAGAACTATTTGTTACTAACCATTGATATGATAATAATGAAGCTGTCTCTAAATCAACCATCGGTGAAGTTGTATCACTTGAACCGTTAGCCATATTGATTTTAACTTCAAACGGTTTTGAGTCAGATGTATCGTTTGATTTAGAATAAACCACAACACCTTGTTCTGTGAAGTAATTTGATGAGCCAAACTTCATCTTTTTATTATATGTAGTTAATACATCACTTGGTGGCACGAATGTACCTGATAATGAAACAGATGTTGCGCTATCAGTTGATTTATTAATCAGTGGTTGTACATAACTTAAGTTGATATTATCAACACTACCAACGGTACCAGTGATACCACTAGAGGCACCAGTGATTGCGCCTGCTGCGCTAAACGTTTTAGTTGATGATGCCGAACTACCAGATAAGTGCATTACTGCTCTGTTAAATGCGTTGTAGTAAGAAATAGTACCTGCAACGATTGATGTACCAGTACCATTACCTACTTCAAACGATACAGGTTTAGTTGTCGTCATTTCAGATGCGCTATCAACACTTGCGATTTTAAATATTTCTGATGTTGAGCCACCCGCGTTAGTAACCAAAATCTTATCGCCAGCAGCGTATGTATCGCCTAGTGATGTACCACTAATTACTGATGTACCAATTGGCATTGTGATTGCGGCAGCGGTTGAACCTTGCAGTGTTAACGTTTGATAAACTTCTTCACCTTGAGTAAATCGACCAGTCCAATTTGAAAGTGTAAGGAACTCGTGATTATTGTTTGTCATAGTTACAGTACCACTTGATGCACTAAACTGGTGACGATATAACGTGAATTTTAAATCTTCGTCTTGTACTGATTTCCATGCTCGGTTGTTTGTTGATGTAAAGAGAACACCATCACCCCAGTCTTGAACAACTGCTTGACCGTTTGTAGCACCCGGAGTTAAATCAGTACCGCCAACTTTAGATGTAAACACTAAGTAATTAGGATCGTTCGCATCTGGTTGAATAACAATTGCATATTCTTTTTCAGTATCTAATCTGATAGGAGCGTCAAAAGTAATAGGCGTTGATGTTGATGCATCGTCTGTAACGTTAACATCACTCGGATCTAAGTGAACTTTAGAGAATGGTAAAATTGCAGCTGAAGGATATCCATTAATTACTTCACGTAACATAACAGTTACACCATTAGTTTCACTTTTACGTTTAAAGTATACGTCAACTTTAGATGCGAATACTGATGTTGCACCTTTACCCATACCTTGTTTGATAAAGAATGTTTGAGCAAGTGGATCAATTTGGAACGGTCGACCTGCAACTGTTCTTGTTGATGTTGTTACTTGGTTTGAAGTTTCAGGCATTCTTACTGATGAAGTTAAGCCACTATTGAAATTAATGTTATATGCGTTATACGATAAATCGCCGCGTGATGTTTTCGCAGAGTCAATACTTGAATATTGGCTAACGTCAACAATAGTTAATTCTCTTTCACCAACAAAGAATGTACCTGCTGGTAATTCAAACACGGCTCTTATTACGCCATTAGCGTCAGTACTAATCGCAGCTCCACGTGCACCAAACTTTTCAACTTCTCTTGCTCTATTTGCTGATGCAGTCCCAGGACGTACTCTGTCATTTACATCAACTTTATCAAAGAAGAAGTAATGTCGAGTATTAGGGCGTAAGCCTGACATATAAACTTTAATATCTCTTGCTCTCATATATGGTTCAAATTGGAAGTCTGAAACAAAATCGCCAACTGATTGACTTTGTAAAGAAGATGATACGGTAAGTTGTTCGTTAGTAATGCTTTGTGTTGTTACATCTCGCCACATACGTCCACCAAGGCTTTGGCGAACTGAACTTAGATTTGTAACGTTATCTCTTGTTAATGGAATAAATGATTGTAAGTCATCAATAAAGTTATTAAACGGCGTAGCAATATCAAAATCCAATCTTACTGGATTGTTTGTTACGTCAGGAGCCACATCTTGGTTTGGAGATAAAGCACCAACACCATCGTATGACCAATAGTTTGATACACAGTTTCTAAAGTTTGTAGCGTATGATTGCGCTAGTAATTTAATATTTGCATTTCTTGTTAAGGAAGCTACATCTGCATCACTTGTTGTTGGGAAGATAGATGCTGATGAAGTTGATTTATAGATAAGATCTAATGGGAACGTTCTTAACGAAGGCGTAAGTATTTTTGTATCACCACGAATGGCTGCTGAGAAGTTAGGGTTTTCTAAATTAGATATAGATGTATCGTTAAATGGATCTACTAAGAAACCATTTTTAAATCTAGTTAAACCGTTTTCGTCAACAACATTTAAGTCTTGAGTTGACGACTCGAGTTGACTTAAACTAATATAATACTCTAAATTATCTAAACGTTTTTCTACATTAGCAATATCACCCATTGTATATGTTTTCGTACCAGCAGTTTTTGCTGTTACCGCGTAGTATGACTTACTTTGACTTTCTGCCTCAGTTGGTGACAACGCTGGATAACCTGGGATTGTGATATGAGAGATAAGGAATTGGTCTGCGCCAACTTTTGGAGGAGCAGGCATTGTTTCCTCTTCACCTTTAACTGTAGCAACTTTACCATATGAGTCAATTATAACTGCATCAACACGAGCATTATAAGTCTCAATATCGCTATTGACATTGCCATCAATTTGTGGTATAATATAATCATTAGTACTAAAGGTTGGTTGTGATGCTCCAACAAGACCAGTAACAACCGATGCAGCTCCTTCAGTTAATGCAGTGTAGCTAGCACCTGCGCCAAGATCAGCATATGGTCTAAAATCAATACATTCTCTTAATCTAAACGTCGTACCAGTTGTTGACTTAAACACACCCATGTCTGATGTGCGAATTTTCTCGCTAGGTAAGTTTGCAGTTACATCATCAATTGGATAACTATCAATAGTAAAGAAATTTGAACCAGTTGAGTTATTAATTTTAAACACTTTAAGTTGTACTGTGTATGTACCTGATGTTGGTACTGGACGACCTGGGATAAGTTCCATAAACGAGATGTCATAGAAATTATCTTTTTGGTTTGTATTTAATCTAAAGCTATCAGTAAAATCATTACCACTACTATCTTCAACACTTGTGATGCTATGTACATCAGGGAAACCTAAACTATATTGTGATTGCCCATTGTTCCAAACAAATTTAATATATGGATTAACTAATACTTTATTATATGCTGTCGCGTCAGAATTATTAAATATTCTTTTGTTGTAATAAACAGTAGCAACAGGATCTGAGTTATCTGCTGGGTCTAAAGTAATTGTAAGAACTGAGTTGTTTAAAGATGTAGCATAACTTAACACGTTAATAAAAGTATTAGATGCATCAACAACAACGATGTCTCCTTGGTCAACTGCAAAGTCTTCGTTACCATTAGCCGCGTTAATAACAATTTCATTACTTGAAACGTTTGCATTCGTAGCCATTGTACGTACAGGTACCACCAAGTCTGTTAATGTTTTAATGCTTCTTGACCCTGTATCAAATACCATTGGTGCAGTCTTTGTACCTTTAATTTTTGAGCCAGATGGTATAGTAATAACTCCAGATGTACCGACGATACGCTCAACATTAGCAAACGTATATGATGGGTAAAGTAATTTAACACCAAACAAATATAATCTTGTAGCAGTAATGTTTTTAGCAAAAGCTTCGCCAATCTTTGTACCATTTGAACGTTGTAGTTCTAGTGTTTCGTATTGTAATCCAATAGTACCAGAAATTGTAGTAACGTCAACGTAAGATCCGTAATTAAGAGAAGTTGACTCGTTAGTTTGAACAGAAGTAGTTGTAACATCATCAATTATAGTATCTTGGAAACCTCTGTTTTCAATTTTATAACCTTTGATATAAGCTGAGCCTTTACCAACAAGTGCCGTAAGGTCTGTGCCACGTCGTTCCATTAATACTTTGAAATCATCAACGATATAATCGCCATTTGTTTCATATGTACGTTTAGCTAGTTCTTCATTAATAGAGTTAAATTGTGCAACGTCTCTAAGCGTAACAGCTGAGCCATTTTGGTATCTAATTAATGTAAAGAACCCTGCATCAATATCGGCAACAGCAGTATCTTTAACAGTTAATGTTGGAACCATTTTAAATCTATCGGCACCCGGAGCGTTTTCGTTTGCTGAACCGTTTGCGTTATCAAATAAGCTGCTATCTTGTAGCGAGCTAACGATTGTTTCAGAAACTTCATAACCAACTGATAAGTCATCAGGCTGGTCAGTGTATGGAGCAACAATAAGAGTTTGGTCAGCAGCGAATAAGAAGTGACCTTTTTGAAATATAACACCGGCTGCAGCTTGGATACCAAACGATTTACCTGTTGGCGATGGGAGCTGTGTTACCTGAGTTGTTTGAACACTAAGTACTGTTTCAATAATAGTTGAACCATTATAGCGATACTTGTTAATGACTAGTTCTTCACCAGCAATAAACGATTTATAACCTTGTACTTCGTTTGAGTTTAAGTAGTTAACAAAGAATGTATTAAGGTTTGGTGGACGTGTTTCAAAACCACGCGCTGCGAATATGATTGACGCTTTCAATCCAGAAATCTGACCTTCAATCTCATACTTAGTTTCAATTTCAACTGTGGAACCAGAAATTACCTCGTCTGCAACCGCAGGGATAAACGTTTCTGGATCAAAACCAGTTTTGTCTGTTAGCTTAACGAATTGTAAACTGTTTAGATTTGTAAAGTTACAGCCTTTAACGATGCTACCTTCTTGGTAAATATTATCACCAAATTGTTCAACCTGATTTTGCAAGATCGTTTGTAGCTGTGTAAGCTCACGGGCTTGAATAGCGTAAGCAGGCTTAAACAGAATTTTATAGAACTGCTTTTCTATATTGAAATCATCAAAATATGGAGCAATATTTAAATTTTTATTAATAGGCATCTATCATGTTTCCTTAAAATTCTAATACTAATTTGTATTCTTCCCGTGAGGTTCTTGAACGAACGAGAGGAACAAAATCTTCCATGAAGTATACTTGCCCACTTCTTTGGATGTAATCTGATTCTATCGTATTAATGGCTTGTGGACTATTTATTATAATTCTTTGACCTGTAGAATTAACAATTGCGGCAGTTGGATCAAAAGATATGTCATTATTCGCTTGGTTAGCAAATGGACCCATAAAGTTTGAAATATAAACTGTGTTAGCAGCATCAACTACTTCATGTATTCTACCAGTGAATGTTATTTTGTTTGACGCATCTAATTGTTTAACTGCATCGCCTTCAACAGCATAAGAAATATCATCTGTAATAATTTCAATTCTGTTATCAAATACGTCTGGTGTATTGGCAGTATTGGCCTGAGCACTTACAAATTCTGGATTTTTAACAACACCAATATTAGAGTAGCTGCTTTCTGAACCAATTTGGTTATTATCAGTTTCTGTAATATATCCATATAAAAGAATATGACTACAGTATAATTCATCAATTAAGTTATAACCATGACCGCCGAATGGAGAAAGAATTGGTCTTAAAGATGCTCTAACATCAACAGAGTTAGTATCTTCTGGAGCAAAATCAAACTCAGGATCTTTAACTGAGGCTGTTAAATTAGTATAACCACTTCCTGGGTTAAGGATAATAATATTTGAAATTTGTCCAGCAACTACTTCTGCTTTAGCAACACAGCCTGTGCCATCACCTTGTAATTCAATAGTTGGTATAATTGAAAATGTTGCAATGTTTGATACACCGTCAGCACGTGGAGTACCAACAACTCTTGCTTTACCATAACCACTAGCAGAGTCAAATTCATATGTATCAATTTTATATATTTGCGATGTTTGGTCTGGGTTAGTTATGTATATTGACATACCTGCATAATAGTTTTGAATTTGGTTAACAACACCGGATCCACCTGCGCGGAATGTTATCACACCAGAGTTTGATGGAGCAGCAGCTAAAAATCCATCTAAAGATGGGTAGCCGGCGTTATCAACTGGGTTTTCAATAAAGATATCCGATAGCTCTGAACCATATATGATAGCAGCAGAGTTTGCGTTTGGATCTGGATTAACTTCTAAATCTATAGGTAAGGGAATATAACCAACGGCATTATATGCCTCAAACTCAGCCGATTCAATCGCGTACATAAACTTCCATACGTACTTGTCGGCTGTTGCGTATATTTGATTTGTTGTATATGCATTCCAATTTGGCGGTGCAATAGATGCTCCATCATTGTTGTTATATAAGCATTTGAATACACGATAGTCTCCAGTATCATTATCATTTGGACCAACTACAGCGTAAAACTTTTCGCCTTCTAAGTCAATCTTATCATCGTATTGAACATAAGTTGCATCTTTTTGCCAAGGGTGATACTTAATCATAAACTTAGTATCTGATCCAAGAACCTTTTTACCAAACACAGTATTTTCTAAAAATTCATTTTTACTATACTGCGAATTAGACGCGGTTTGGCGTGTATCTGTTGTAATTGAAGAAACAAATACATAAAAGTCATTATTCTGAATGTCTTCCATAAACATTCTAGTCGTATCATTTTTTAATTTTGTTGTAAGTACTTCTGCCATGTCACCTAGCCTGCCTCTTTGTAATATTTATAAACATTTTCCTAACCTCTTCTACGTATATTAGGTCTTGGGTAAACTTTCCCAGTTGCAGGTCTTGTTTTAAAGTTTCGTTTTGGAAGTGTATTTCCATCTATTGGTCGTTGATTAATCCATCTTAAATATTTATTATCAGCACCTTGTAGACTATTTCTATCGTACGCATCGTCTGTACCAGAGTCATACATTGCATTCATAGTTGAGTTATCAGTTATCCATTGCTGTGCTTCTGATTGAGTTATATTAGGCCATGCTTCAGCAAGGATCGCTACAACTCCTGCCACTTGTGGACCTGACATACTTGTTCCTTGATACTTACCTAATTGATATGAGCTATTTCTAGCATCATTAGTACCACCTGAGTGCAAACTACTTTGAATGCCTTCACCAGCTGCGAAAATATCAACTTGGTTACCGCAATTACTAAACGGTGCTTTAACTTCATTAACATTATTTGATGTTGCGCCAACGTTAATAACTGGATTAAACCCAGCGCCGGAACCTGTACCACGGTTTAACCAATAAGTTTGGTCAAATCCATAATACTGAACTTTATATGTATTATTCCAATCTTGGTCGGACTCGTTAACAGTTTTCCAACTATCATTACCCGCCGATGCGATAATAATAATTCCATCATCTATTGCATCTTGTTGGTCAGCTTGGCGTGAAGTAAAATAATATGGAATATCCATTTCTAAAGATGGTGCATAACAACCACGAGCTCTTAATTCAGCGGTAGTTAAATCACGTCCTGGACTAAACTCCGTACCTCTGTATGTAATACTTGTAATGTTACCAAAATTATCTGCGGCTGAACCAACAGGTATAGAACTACCATAACTATTATTTGTAATAGTAGGATTTCGTCTGCCAGTTTTAGGGTTAACTGCTTTTGTATTATGCCATTGCCTAACGTAATCCCACATCCTTGTACTTGATAAGCTATTTGGATTTGAACCATAAGGGCTAATGTTATAGATGTTTGCGTCTCTTGCCCAGCCTTGAGTATTACCAGCAACCGTTCCTGCGCAGTGGCAGCCATGATTGTTATCTGCTTCATCTGCAACATTCGTATATGAACCTGAACGATCATATGTATAAGTTCCATTTGAACCAAATCCTAATGCGCTCGTTAAACTAAACCAATTGAATTGATTAATTCTTGAAGCTCCGTTTGCAGACTCTTCGTAGTAATGTTCACCTGCATCGTTATCCTGAAGCATATCTTGCATCTTAGCAAAATCAGGTTTACTTAAAACTGGCTCAAAGTATTTTTTAAACATAGCATGACCCAACGGGTTATTTGCTAACATACCTGCCGGTGTTTTTAACGTATCAG
>OCVR010001798.1_pt1 | contig 16823 bp, 17 predicted proteins | sample 1539091 | NCBI WGS metagenome assembly OCVR01 (sample SAMEA3355530, study PRJEB22509) | marine metagenome | biome: marine; feature: coastal ocean; material: water | place: USA | collected 2010-08-07 | depth 16 m | reverse complement strand
CGGCTGTCGGGAAGCGCCTCTTCGCTTTCACAGGAACCGCAGGCGGTAATTGAAACACCGCGCCCGGCGTTGATCCGCACGGACTTGTCTGAACCGGTTATTGCTCTGCAAAACGAGACCGATGTCCCGCGTTCTATTGACGCCCGCCAGGCCGATTCCGATGTTTATCGTATGTGGGAGGTGACTGCTTCTGCACATACTGACTTGTACACTACCCTGATCGGTAATGCGGATGAGGGAGACGATGACACGTATGCCGATGTAAGAGAGCAGAATGACGCAAGACCGCCGTTCATTTTTTGCGAAATTCCCGTCAATGACGGGCCAGGACAATGGGTGGCTAATGCGGCCATCGCATCGCTGGATCGTTGGATACGAGGCGGCGAGGCGGCTCCTTCTGCTCCGTTTATGCAATGGAACGAAAGCCAGGATGAATTCGAACTGGATGCATTCGGGAATGCCATCGGCGGTGTGCGCACTCCCTGGGTGGATGCGCCCGTCGCCACCTTACGCGGTACAGGCCAGCCGCCGGCAGATGCTTTTTGCGGATTATTGGGGACGACGAGACTTTTCGATAACACCTTATTGGCCGAACTTTACCCCAGCAAGCAGGACTATGTCGATGCCATAAACCGCACCACAGACACCGCCGTGGAGGCCGGATTTATCCTGCCAGCAGACGCAGTATTGATAAAGGCGCGGGCGATATCGTCGCCATTGCCTGAAAACCACCCCGACACACAATAGTGCGGGCTAGCTGGCGTTTAGCCTGCCGACAATGCGAGGTAGATCAGATAGAGGCAGATACCGTAACCGCCGATGAAGATCAGGGATCGTAGTTTATCCACGCCGGCGATGTACGCCGGAATGTAGGCGATACGCAGGGCTGTAAAAACCATTACTGGCATGCGAATGCTGTCCAGGTCGATGCCTCCGATGAACACCGCTAAGGTCGTTGCGCTGAATACCGCAAGTGCCTCCCATGAGTTGCCCTGAGCGGCTACCGCTCGGGCTCCGGGGCCAGTCAACTGCTGCGACTGGGTGCGGGGCTCCTTGTTATCTACGCTGCCGAGTTGCTTCTGGCGATAGTAGCCCGCAATCCACGCACAGCTTACGGGCAGAATGACTAATACCAGCAGACTGGTAATGACAACGTTCATAGCGGTTTTCCCCTGTTATTTTTTATTTTCGCAAGTTATCACGGTCGTTCCCTATAGTAACAGCATTCCTTACTGATGCTCGACTACCGTATCTTTTTAATATGACCAGCGACCAGTTCGGGATCCTGCATGGGGATGAAATGGTTGTGGTCGGGAAGGTAAATATCCCGACAATCAGGCAGGGCTGAGGCCAGCTTTGACCAGGTGGGCGAGTCCAGGGGCTTATGTTGTTTTCCGTCTCCGGGCGGGGCTCTCAGAAGAGTCGCTGGCACGCGAACCTTATCCAGTTGCTCGAAAATATCCTCCATGCCCGATTGATTCAGGTAGATAGCGGCTTCGTTGATTGGGTCGCATGCCAGTTGTCTCTGAGTGCCTTCCTTCTCAGGACGCAAAGCGTGATTGCAATAATCCCGCAGGACTTGTGGCTGCCAGGTATCGAAGGGCGCTCGATCTTTAAAACGCTGATACATTTCCTCGGCGTCCTGCCACAAGTTTTTTCTGCGACTGACCGGGTGGTCAGTGGCTTTGAGACCGTGGCTTGCCTCCAGGGCCTCGGCGGCTCGCTGCGGTGACATGATGACCGGGTCGATAAGAAGGATGTGTTTGAAGCGTTCAGGTGCGTTGGCTGCAACTCGGGTGAGTATGTGACCACCCAGTGAATGACCGGCGCCGATAACCTGGTTCAGGTCCAGCTTTTCGAGCATCTGCTCGATGTCATTGGCCATTAATTTCCATCGCACCTCGCCATTTTGTCCGCTAGCGCCGTGAAAGCGCAAGTCTACCGTATAGATGTGACGTTCCGGTAAGCGTGTGACGATTTCGTTCCAGCAATGACGGTGAAAACCGGTGGCATGGATTAGCAGGATGGGATCTCCAGCACCGGCCCATTCGGTGAGCGATAGCGTCGTATCGGCGACATCCAGGGCGATTTCTCTGCAGCGCGTCATATGAATAAAGAAGCCTTCTATCGTAGCTGGTTAGAAACACATTGTACGGCAGCATGCTTGTGCGCGCTTGAATGTTTGCAGCATCTCAATGAGCGCTATTGTCGGTTTGCTCCCCGTGTCCGGGGGGTAAACAAGGAGCGTATATGGGGCGCGGGGAACTGCTCGATCGTGTTCGCGTGATTGGGCGGCCGCAGCGGCGGTCGCGCGATAGGGTGTCGGGGCCAGGCAGGGCGCTTCAAGGGATAGCGGTAGTAACTACCCGCTTCACTGTAGTTGGAAGTGATAGTGTCATAGTACGCCGGGTAGACCAGATTATTCTTTTGGCGCGCGGTATCCGACTGCAATTGTCGCATCTCAGCGCGGTGCTTTTCCCGTTCGCGACGATCAGCAGCCATTCTGTCGGTAGTTTGACGCATTTCCTCCAGCAACTCGGTTGAATCGGACGAGGCGGTTTCGTGAATTGTAATTTCAAAAGTCTCGACCGCTGGTGAATCGTCTGGGAGTGTATCGGAGAACGAGACCACGCCGTTTTCATCCATCGATTTATAGACGGTCGTCGCTAACCCCGCAGGGCAGTGAAGAAAAAAAGCCAACAAAAACAGGCGTAACAAATGAGGCATAATCGTAATTATAGGACAAACTGACGCAGCGGTGGGGGATACGCCATCGGTCTCTTCGAGGACTAACGCGTCACTCTTAGCAAAAGCTCGAGTCGGCTGTCTGGCAGTAACACGCTGCGATCCAGAGTGAAGCAATACAACATATCCTGCAGTTTTCGTTGACTATGCGGTGCATAGCATTCGGGTTCGTGGCTTCGAATACGGCAGCTGAGGGTGTCTGGCTGCAGCACACCGTAAAATTGGCCCTCCGGGCGGATACGGGTGTTATGCATGGAGAACATATGGGCCAGCGTGCTCGGTTTCAGGTGCTCTCGCAGGGTAGCCATCAGGGCGAGGATGGCGTCGCGTTCAAGATAATTGAAAATATCCCAGAACAGGCAAAGGTCAAACTTTGTGTCAGGTTGGATATCGAGAAGTGTGTCGACCTGTTCCTGCAGCCGAGGACTGTCCTCGGTCTCTGTCAAGGGAAGGTCATCGAACAAATCAACAAAATGTAATTTGCAACGGTAGTCGCAGAAAAAATCAACGGTATCAGGCAGTGCCGGGCCAATGTGCAGCACGGTGAGTGGCTCATCCTCCTTGATGCTCGCAAACAATAGCGGTAGCAGCTTGGATGTTTGCACAGCGTTATTTTGCAAGGGAATGGTCTGCATGGCGATAACTCACTCCCCGTTGCAAGAGAGTGATCCGGAAAAGTAAGTCTATACGGTTTTCAGATCCAGTCCGGAGGCTTTGAGTGGTGTGTTTCCGTCGTTGGCGGGTGGCTGCGGTGCCCTGGACTGACTGGTACCTGCAGGATCCATATCGATACTGCCCTTGAAGATAGCGCCATCTTCCAGCGTTACCCTGGGGGCTACGATGTTGCCGCGAACATTACCCGACTTGGAGATGATGACTTTTTCATTGGCGGTGATGTCTCCGGCGACTTCACCGTCGACTCTCGCTACTCTCGCCTGAATATCTGCCTCCACCCTGCCGGCATCGCCAATAGTGACCTCGTTGTTGTCAAGATTAACTGAACCCTCGACGCGGCCTTGAATCAACAGATCCTCTTCGCCACTTACTTCGCCTTTTATCGTGATACTCGGTCCAATCATTGCGGCACTCCTCGCAGTTAAAGGGGTAGCTGAAACAGGCGTCTTTTCTGGAGTAGCCTGCACGCTGGGCGGCGCTTCAGCCGACGTATTCTTGGATTTACCAAACATTGGATTCGCCACCGTTCCGAGATGTGGACAAATCATGCTAACAGCCTGCCCACTGATTCTCCAGTGGCCGCTGCGGTAAATTGAATTCTGGTAGTGAAGTTGCCGCGGACAGCGATGTTCGGGCTGATATCGCCAAAGGCGGCCGGCTTGGTGCCGTGAGCGCCTCAATCGCACGCGCTTTACCGCGCTATTGTCTGTCAGGCGCGGGCTTGCCATGACCATCAAATTACTCTACGCTATTTAATACGAGTGTATTAAATGGATGTAATTTGCCTTGCCTGATGAAATCCGCATCCCGGATCTGGCCAACCCGTCACTGACGGACGACCAGCTGGCCGCCAGGGCCTATGCCGAGACACTCGATATTGGTTTGAACAGTGACAGCATATTGGCAGAGGCCTCAGAGAGAACAGGCCTGAGTGATTTTGGCCCCGAGGATTTTCGTTTTCGACTCGACCTGCTCTGCGACGAGTGGCGCAATGATCTGGCACTAGTCAAGTTGGGCCATTTGTCACTGCGAAACAAGTTGCTGCAACATGCGTCAAGCCGTTTGCTCATAACGGATGTCCTGCGTCGTCACCCTGAAATTCACGAGGTGGAGATCAACGAGCCCATTATCGTCGCCGGCCTGCCTCGGTCGGGTACCACCCATTTGGTAAATCTGATGGCAGCTGATTCACGCCTGCGCGCACTGCCTTTATGGGAGTCCTATGAACCGGTCCCCCTGGCGGGGGAGCCCGCCCGGATTAACGGCGTCGACCCGCGCTTCCAGCGCTGCGATGATACTTGGCAGATGATGAAAACCATGTCGCCTTTGCTGGCGGCCATGCATCCCATGAACCCGGAGCATATACACGAAGAGTTGGAGCTTATGGGGCCGGATTTCGCGTCCTATAATTATGAATGGCTCAGCGTTTCGCCGCACTGGCGCGATCACTATTACGCTACGGACCAGACACCGCATTATGAGTATATGAAGACAGTATTGAAAATACTGACCTGGCAGGACGGCGACACAAGCGGCACCGCCACCCGTTGGTTATTGAAATGTCCCCAACATCTCGAACAGCTGCCTGTTTTGAGTAGCGTTTTTCCCGATGCGACGGTGGCTATTACACACCGCGATCCGGTGTCGGTTATACAGTCTGCCGTCACGATGTTGGCATACGGCCAGCGCATGAGTCGTGATCCAGTGGACACCTTCGGGTTAATTCAGTATTGGTCAGATCGAGTGCTGCGCTTGCTGCAGGCTTGCGTGCGGGATCGTGATGTATTGCCGGCTGAGCGAAGTTTCGACGTGCTGTTCCACGAATTTATGGCCGACGATATCAGTATGGTTGAGAAAATTTATGCTCGGTCGGGTCTCTCACTGGGTGAGAGTACCAGACGTGAGCTTACAGCTTACATGGATGCGCATCCCAGGGGTAAGGATGGCCGCGTGGTCTACGACCTGCGTGGTGATTTTGGCGTTGACCCGGCTGAGCTGCGGGAGCGCTTTTCGTTTTATTTCCAACGTTTTCCTGTTCGAGTGGAAGTCGACTAGGTCGCCGGAGAAGCTGATGAGAGACCCGATATACAAATCTCGACCCGTGGAGCCGAATCCAGCGCGTTTTGACAGTGCGCGGCGTATAAATGATTTCATCCTACAGTGTGAGGCATTTTCGAATACGTATCTGCTGGAGACCCGTGAGGGCAATATCCAGATAAATGCGGGTATGGGCATAGAGGCGCCTGTTATAAAGCAGAATTTTGATAGCCATTCGCATGCACCCCTGCGCTACTTACTACTTACTCAGGGGCACGTTGATCATCTGGGTGGAGTCGCGTTTTTCCGTGAGCACAATCCGGGCCTGTTAGTCATTGCTGGAGCCGGTAACGAGGAGCACCAGTCCTACGATGGACGCCTCGCGGATTTTCGTGCGAGGCGTTCTGCTTTCGCCTTTACGGAGAAGTTTGCCAGTGCGTTCGACCACTACGCGCAGCATGGCCAGACTCAGTTTCCAAAGCAGGACAGGCCGACGCCGGATGTTCTGGTTGAAGGCAAATACTCCTTTAGTCTAGGCGAGCTGGAACTCGAAATTATTGCCGTGCCCGGCGCGGAAACAAATGATTCCGTCATCGTCTGGCTGCCTCAGCACAAGATATGCTTCACAGGGAATTTGTTTGGATGTTCCTTTGGTCATTTCCCGAATCTGGTGACGATACGGGGTGACCGATACCGCGATGCGCTGTCAGTTGCCGCAGCGGTCGACGTTGTGCAGGCGCTGGGTGCAGAGACTTTATTATATGGACATCACGGCCCCGTCACGGGCAGCGATCTTATTGCTACAGAGCTCGAGGTGCTGCGCAACGCAATTCTTTACGTGCACGACAAGACGGTTGAAGGCATGAATGCAGGGGCGCAGTTGTCGGAGCTTATGTCGCAGATACAGCTACCGCCAGAGCTCGAGGTGGGAGAAGGCTATGGCAAGGTATCGTGGGGGGTGAGGGCGATCTGGGAGAATTACGCTGGTTGGTTCAAGCATGAGTCATCGACAGAACTATATTCCCAGTCGCAGCGGAGTATACATCCCGATCTGGTGGAGCTGGCGGGCGGTACGCAAGCGATTGTTGAGCGTGCCAGAGAGAAACTGGCAGATCGCCAGTATGTAGAAGCGCTGCACCTGCTGGACGTGCTGTCGCCTGCGCAGAGGCGAGAGTCCGATGCGGTGGAGGTTGCTTCGACAGCGCATCAATTGCTGCTGCAAGCCAGCGATAATTTTTGGTTGTCGTCCTGGTTGCGGAATCAGGTGCGGCTTTTATCGGAAATCGAGACGACATAGGCCCGGTGGTAAATCAAGAGGGGGTTACGGCGGGCAGGTAGTCCCGGGTAAGCTCCGTTGAAATTCTCCACAGTTCGGCTGCCATCGCATCATCCGTCATATAGGGCGTGCCCTCTGCGACAGCGCAGTCGGCAAAGTAGAAGCCGCGGACATCAACCAGATCGGGATTGGTGGCCACGTAGCAACTGGTCGCAGACCCTTCCTCCACAGTTTTAAAAAACATCCAGCCAAAGTACTTCGCACCCCACTGCTGCCATGCGGGGAGGCTCTTGCCCAGATTTGTGCGTATCACACCCGGATGTACGCTGTTGGCGGTTGCGTTGGTGTCAGAGATTTGCGCGGCCAGCTCCCGCGCGCAGAGGGCGTTAGCCAGTTTGGAGACGCCGTAGGCATTCCAGGGGTCGTAGAAGCGGCTGCCATCCAGATTGTCAAACTCGATACCTTTGTCTGCCCGTCGGTGAGCCGCAGAACTGAGCAGGGTGAATCGGCCCTGAGGTGCGGCGAGCACGGCTTCACGCAGTTGATTTATCAGGATGAAATGCCCCAGGTGATTAACGGCGAACTGTTTCTCTACACCGTTAACCAATTCCAGTTCGGGCAGGGCCATGATGCCTGCGTTGGTAATGAGCCCCGAGAGTGGAAGATTCATACCACGAATTTTTTCCGCGCAGCGCACTACCGATTCCCATTCAGCCAGATCAAGCGAAGCGGGCGTTGTCCGCCCCTCTACGCTAGCACAGGCCTTTTCAGCCTTGGCTTGGGTGCGAGCAATGCCAATCACGTGAGCACCTCGCAGGGCGAGAACACGCATGGTTTCGTATCCGAGGCCTGAATTACACCCTGTAATCGCGATATTCATCCCGCTCAAATCAAGACCCTCGGTCACCTCCTCGGCGGTAGAGCTGCTGCCAAAGGGACTCATCGGCGGCTGTCGCGTAATGATTTGCGCAAGGATTGGGGAGGGCAGGACTGAGAGAATACCCAGTGTGGCTGCATGTTGCAGAAAGTGGCGGCGGCTAGAGGTTGTTCTCGGCACTCTGCAGAGTCCTTGAGTTGGAGGTTTGGTCCTGCCTACTGCTGACGACTGCCTTTGGATTCGGCAGCAAACAGTGCGAGTCAGTCGAGTAGGTCAGGTTGCTCGTCGATAATGACGTCGAAAAGAGGCTGGAAACTGAACCAGCCGGCCTCCGGGCTACCCACGGTTTCGCGCGTGACAAGCGCGATATCACGGTTGATTAATGTTGGCTTCCCTGCCGCCTCGGCCATGAGTTGTGCCTGGCAACTGCGCTCCATGGTGATATACCACCAGGCGGCAGCATCTATGGTTTCACCGACTGTCAGCAAGCCGTGATTGCGCAGGATCGCAGCTTTGTGGTCGCCCAGGGCCTCAGCGATACGATCGCCTTCCGAGAGCGTCAGGACCACTCCGGTAAAATCATCAAACAACACGTGATCTTCAAAGAAAGCGCAGCTGTCCTGGGTGATCGGGTCCAGCAGTTTACCCAGCGCCGAGAAGGCTTTGCCAAATAATGAATGGGAGTGTGCTGCTGCCGTGATGCTCGGGTTCGACATATGAATTCTGGAGTGAATGGTAAATGCTGCTCCGTTGAGCAGACCATTGCCTTCGACAACGTCGCCTTTGTGGTTCACGAGCATTAGCTCTGATACTTTTACCTGTTTAAAAGAGCGCCCCATGGGATTCACCCAGAAATGGTCTGCCAACTCTGGATCACGCACGGTGACATGTCCCGCTACGCCCTCGTCGAAGCCGAACTTGCCAAACAAGCGCAGGGTGGCGGCGAGTTTGGTCTTGCGCTCCTGACGTATTTCCTCCGGCGACTGCACGATGGCTTCAAGGTTTGCGCCGTCACCCTTGTTCATAATTACACTGCTGGCCTGATCCGCCATGAAATTTCCTCGATAAGGCTGTCGATGTTCTACCAACAGTTTACACTTTCCTGGACCCCCTTTGTCCAGTTGTTCAGGCAGTACAAGTGCAAGAGAAGTGCGACTTAAGCCTTACGACTCAGACAATAGATTACTTGTGCTGCTATCGCCCGATCTTGCGTCGGCCACAAATGAGACGCTCTGTATATTCATTGCCGCGGTGGAGATGCGACTCGTGGTGGCTGTGCAGGGCTAGCTCCTTTAGCGTGGCTGTGCGACCATGGTGAAAAATGCGCTGGTTTCCGGAGTTTTAATGAAGACTGAGTGGCGGACACTGCCGTGGCTTGTCGCCACATGTCTGTTTTTGCCCGGTCGCGCTGCGGCCGAGAGTATTGACCAACGGGTAGAGGCGGCTATAAGGCCGATCGCGAACACGCTGGCGGAACTGGTATTTTACAAGATCGATCTTTTTGGCCAGCCCTTTCCCTTAATCGTTCTGTGGCTGGCGGTTGCCGCTCTGTTTTTTACCTTTTATCTGGGATTCGTGAATATTCGCGGATTTGTTTTCGCCTTGCGCCATGTCAGAGGGCAATACAACAACCCGGCCGCCAAAGGAGAAATCTCCCACTTTCAGGCTGTGGCCACAGCGGTTTCCGGTACCGTAGGCATCGGCAATATCGGAGGTGTGGCGGTTGCTATCGTAATCGGTGGACCGGGTGCCGCCTTCTGGCTGTTCATTGCCGGTTTTCTATCAATGTCTACGAAACTGGTCGAGTGCACACTGGGGGTTAAGTACCGAAGGCATAACTCCGACGGATCGGTGTCTGGTGGCCCGATGTACTATCTCGAGCATTATCTGTCTGTCCGGGGGATGCCCCGCCTTGGCAAATGTTTGGGTGGGTTTTACGCGCTGTCATTGGTGATTGGCTGCCTCGGCATCGGCAACATGTTCCAGTCCAATCAGGCTTATGTACAGTTCGTAACGATTTCGGGCGGGGAGGCCAGTTTTTTTGCGGACAAGGGCTGGTTATTCGGCGTGGTGTTAGCCTCGGTTGTTGCACTGGTGATTATTGGAGGCATACGCTCCATCGCCAGGGTTGCGTCACATATTGTGCCTTTCATGGGAGTGCTTTATGTACTGTGCGCACTGGTTATCATCGGCATGAGTGCGGAGCATATACCCGCCTCTATTGTGCTGATAGTGGGTGATGCATTCAGCGTGCAAAGTGCTACCGGTGGTATGGTCGGCGCCATTATTGTTGGATTTCAGCGGGCGTTGTTTTCCAATGAAGCGGGTATTGGTTCTGCGTCCATCGCGCACTCGGCTGTGAAAACGGATGAGCCGGCGTCGGAAGGCCTGGTGTCCCTGCTGGAACCTTTTATCGACACGGTGGTGATTTGTACGCTGACATCGCTGGTTATAGTAACAACGGTATATCCAAATGGGTTGCTGGACAGTGGTGCTGAAGGCATCGCCCTAACGTCCGCGGCGTTTCAGCACCATGTCAGTTGGTCGCCTTACCCATTGGCGATCGCCGCGCTGCTGTTTGCTTTCTCCACCAGCATCGCCTGGTCTTACTACGGCCTCAAAGGGTGGACTTACCTGTTCGGTGAGGCCGCGCTAACGCAATTAATTTTTAAAACTGTCTTCTGTGCATTCATAGCGCTTGGTTGCATGATTCAACTGAGCGCTGTACTCGATTTTTCCGATGCTATGGTATTTCTGATTGCTATCCCCAACATACTTGGGTTGTACTTGTTTGCCCCCGAGGTCAAACGTGAGGTCAACTCATATCTTCGCCGACTAAAAGCGGGTGAGGTGAAAAAATCGCCTGTCTGATCTCAGCGGTAGCATGCGAGGCAGCCTAAAAAGGCTTATCCCCATCGACCGTAATACGCAGTAATTTTCGATGCGCCGGAAAGTAGTCATTTACCGGCTTGTGCTGTGTACTGCGATTGTCCCAGATTACAACGGAGTGAGGTTCCCAGCGGAAACGACACGAGTACTCGGGTGTGGTGACGTGTTGAAACAGGAAATTTAACACGGTGTCGCTTTCTTCTTTGTTCAGATCCTCGATATGAGTAGTGAAAAGCCGGTTCACGAATATCACTTTTTTACCTGATTCCGGGTGGGTACGTATGACCGGGTGCCGAACAGGCGGGTATTGGGTCAGGGTATCCTTCAATCGCTCACGCCCCGCCGGTTCCGCCAGACTTTCACGAAAACCATGGCTAAAATCGTGCACCGCATTAAGTGACTGCAGAAATCTCTGCATTGATTCGGACAGTCCATCGTATGCCGCGCTCATGCTGGACCACAGCGTATCCCCGCCCCGTGGAGGAACCGTTATTGAACGTAATACGGTTGCCATCGGAGGGTGTTGCCGAAATGTCATATCGGAGTGCCAGACCTCAATTTTTGTCGGCTTTTCCGCTGTGCTCTCAAGAATAGTAATTTCCGGGAAGCCCTCAACCGTGTCATAGGCTGGGTGTGTTTGCAGGGGCCCGAGACTCAGTGCGAGCTCTCTCTGCTGCTGCGGACTGATGTCCTGGTCTCGAAAAAAAATCACCTCGTAAGTATTGAGAAGCTTACGAACAGTTCGTACTTGGCTGTCATTCAGTGTTCGGCGCAGGTCGATGCCACCGACTTCTGCGCCCAGAGCTCCGGTCAGAGGTTTGATATCCAGCATGATACTGTCCTGACCTCCCGTAATCTGCGCTCTGCTATGCCGTGGGGTAAGTGGATGGACCCTCGCAATGTATAACGACGGGTCCTTTTTCGCTTTATTGTTTCTGTTAGTCCTGGTCGGATAATCTGTCTTTGATCCGGTTGTAGGCTGAAGACAACTCATCCATGACCACCTTTGTCGCCTGTCCGATATCGTCAGTTGCTTCCTTGGCTTCTGTCTCAAGTTTGTTCAGGTTTTTCTCAGCGGATTGCCACTTCGCTTCCAGCTTGTCCCACTCGTCTTTGAACTCTGATTTCGCCAGATGTGATTGAACCACTAGTTCATCTCGCTGAGTCTTAATCTTCTTCCACAGTGCTTGCAGATCATCATGCATCGTCTTTCTCCTTGGGGTTTTTCAGTAATAGTACCCGGCCGGGATTATTCTGGCTGGCGCTACACGTAACGTGAATGAAACTTTATATGGTCCGCGATAAAGGTCGCAATAAAGAAGTAGCTATGATTATAGCCGGGCTGCCGGCGAATGCTCATGGGGTAGCCTGCTTCGGCGCTGGCCTGCTCGAGCCGCTCAGTTTTTAATTGCTCTGCGAGGAAGTCGTCCGCTTCGCCCTGATCCACCAGAACGGGGAGATGCCGTTCTGCGATGCGGACAAGTTCCGCGCTGTCATGGGCTTTCCAGGCGCTCTTGTCGCCTCCGATGTAGTTGCTCAGTGCTTTGATGCCCCAGGGACAATTCGAAGGCGAGCAAATGGGAGAGAATGCGGATACCGAACGGTAGCGGTGGGGGTTTTTCAGGGCGATGGTCAGCGCGCCGTGCCCGCCCATGGAATGGCCAAAAATCCCTGCTCTTTCGCCGTCAATCGGGCATGCAGAAGAGACAACCTGCGGCAACTCTTCCACCACGTAATCGTACATTTGATAGTGTTTTGACCAGGGCGCCTGTGTCGCGTTCACGTAAAATCCAGCGCCCAGGCCGAAGTCATAGGCTGCGTCCGGATCATCGGGTATTGTTTCTCCGCGCGGACTGGTATCCGGGGCGACAATTGCCAGACCGTGCTCGGCGGCGTATTGCTGGGCGCCCGCTTTATGCACAAAATTTTCGTCAGTGCAGGTCAGCCCGGAGAGCCAATACAAGACGGGCACTCGTTCGTGTTCCGCTGCAGGAGGCAGGTAGACAGAGAAGTTCATCTCGCATCCCAAGGTGTCAGCCGCGTGGGTAAAGCGCAGTTGTCGACCGCCAAAAGATTTATTTTCTCCAACTATATTCATAACTACCGCCGGCGCTAATAGAGCACTACGGAGCGAATACTTTCGCCGCTGTGCATCAGGTCAAAGGCTTTGTTGATGTCATTTAACGGCATGGTATGAGTAATCAAGTCGTCAATATTGATCCTTCCTTCCATGTACCAGTCGACGATCTTGGGAACATCGGTGCGCCCGCGGGCGCCGCCGAAAGCGGTGCCGCGCCATGATCGGCCGGTGACCAGTTGGAAAGGCCGTGTTGAAATTTCCTTACCAGCGCCGGCGACGCCGATAATACAGCTTTGTCCCCATCCTTTATGGCAGCATTCGAGTGCCTGACGCATGACGTCCACATTGCCGATGCATTCAAAACTGTAGTCCACGCCACCACCTGTCATATCGATCAGGTGATCCACGACGTTGTCTACTTCCCGGGGATTGACGAAATCGGTCATGCCAAAGCTGCGGCCAAGTGCGTCCTTTGCCGGGTTGGTATCGATGCCAATGATTCGTGTCGCACCCACCATGCGCGCGCCCTGAATGACATTTAGCCCGATACCACCAAGGCCGAAAACTGCCACTGTAGCCCCGGGCTCTACGTTCATGGTGAAGGCCACCGCGCCTATCCCGGTGGTTACACCGCAGCCGATGTAGCATATCTTGTCGAAGGGTGCATCCTCACGCACCTTGGCCACGGCTATTTCTGGCAAGACCGTATAATTGGAGAAAGTGGAGCAGCCCATGTAGTGCAGTATAGGAGTGCCATCAAGAGAAAAACGACTGCTTCCGTCCGGCATAACACCCTGACCCTGTGTAGTACGAATGGCTTGGCACAGGTTGGTTTTGGGATGAAGGCAGAAATTACACTCGCGGCATTCAGGGGTGTAGAGAGGGATCACGTGGTCACCTGGTTTGACAGATGTGACGCCAGCACCGATGTCGACCACGATTCCTGCGCCCTCATGTCCGAGAATAGCAGGGAAAGCGCCCTCAGGATCGTCGCCGGACAGTGTAAAAGCGTCAGTGTGGCAGATGCCGGTGGCCTTAATCTCAACCATAACCTCGCCGGGCTTCGGTCCTTCAAGGTCAACGTCTACAATTTCAAGTGGCTTCCCCGCCCCAAATGCGACCGCTGCGCGTGTTTTCATTTTGATAACCCTGTGTACCCGAAAATAAGTGTCACATAGTCTAACGGTAAGCTTGGAGGAGTTAAACCGGTCGCGGGCTTCCGCCGGACCAGCGCCCTTGGCACAGGTCCAGCCACTCCTTGAGCGCGGCGCTTTGAAACTTGTGTCGGTGCGTAATGAGATACCACTCCCGCTGAAAATCGCGGTCGGGGACAGACAGCGGAACGAGTGAGCCGCGCCGGAATGCGTCAGACAGACAGATTTTTGACAGACAGCCAACGCCCAGGCCCGCTTCTACGGCGCGTTTAATCGCTTCTGTGTGTTGTAACTCCATTGCGATATAAAGATCCGGCAGAATGCCCTGCATGGCCCGATCAAAGGCCTGACGAGTGCCCGAACCCTGTTCCCTAACGATCCAGCGCTGCTTGAGGAGATCTTCATGAGTGATCTGTTCAGACGTTGCGAGGTAGTGGTCGGGGGCCGCAAATACAACCAGTTCATCCTGACGCCAGTGAGCAATATTCAGGTCGGCGTGTGCGAGTTCGCCCTCTATCAAGCCCATGTCGAGCTCGAAGCTTGCTACCTGTTCGGCAATACTTTGGGTATTGGCTACCTGCAGTGCGATATCTGCCATGGGATGCAGGCGTTTGTAATCAGCGATCATATTGACCGCTACGTAATTGCCAATAGTCAGGGTGGCACCGATGCGCAGGCCGCCGATAACGTTATCGCCAGACAGGTTTTGTTCGAAGCTCGTTGCCTGCTCCAGCAAGCGCTCTGCCTCAGGTCGCAGTTGCTTGCCCAGTTCACTGAGCTGCAGGCGTTTACCGAGGCGGTCAAATAGCTTGATGTCGAACTGGTTTTCCAGCTCAGAGAGGGCCCCGCTGGCTGCAGACTGGGACATGGCCAGTGCCTGCGCGGCGCGTGTTACGTTCTCATGCCGGGCCGTGGCGAGGAAAACTTGCAGCTGTCTCAGTGTGTAACGCATCTCTTATATCTATTAAGCCGATATACAATATCTAATATATCTGTTTTACCTATATATTGCCAGACCCTAGTCTACCGCTAACGCAATGTGTGAAGGAGGTAGTTCCTAATGGCTCAGTTACTCACCGAACAGGTAACGGCGGTTCATCACTGGACAGATCGGCTGTTCAGTTTCAAAACCACGCGCAGTCCAGGGTTCCGATTCAGGAATGGGCATTTCACTATGATCGGTTTGCCTCATGCAGGTAGACCGCTGATGCGGGCCTACAGCATGGCGAGCGCAAACTATGAGGACGAGTTGGAATTTTTTAGCATCAAGGTGCCTGACGGTCCGCTCACATCCAGGTTGCAACACATCGATGTGGGTGACGAGTTGCTGGTTAACAGCAAGGCCACGGGTACGTTGGTGCAGGATAACTTGTTGCCGGGCAGACACCTGTATCTGATCGCCACTGGCACGGGGCTGGCCCCTTTCCTTAGCATTATTCGGGATCCCGAAATTTACGACGGCTTCGATAGGGTAATACTCACCCATGGTTGTCGCTATACAGAAGAACTGGCTTACCGGGAATTGATTACGGAACACTTGCCGCGGCACGAGTACCTTGGGGAGGCGGTCAGTGAGAAGCTGATCTATTACCCCACTGTGACCCGGGAACAGTTTGCAAATAATGGTCGTCTGACCGATTTGTTGCGCAGCGGGAGGCTGGCAGCGGATGTGGAGCTGCCGCCGGTAAACACCGAGGATGATCGATTCATGATTTGTGGCAGCCCCGCTATGTTAAAAGAAACAGGCGCATTGCTTGATGCTCAGGGGTTTATCGAGGCGCGTCATGGCGATGCGGGGCACTACGTGGTGGAGCGAGCGTTTGTAGAATCGTAATCAGGCCTGCGGGGTGCAGTTTAGCTGTCATCGTGATTAACTGTGCAACGGCATAACCGTTGAAGTTAACAGGGAGAGTGTGGCATGCAGGTGATCAAGTACTCACGATGGTTTACGCTTGGCGCAGCCCTGCTGTTACAGGCTTGCGCCAACGTCAACTCCGCGATAACGCCGACGATCGAGTATGACCGGAATTACGATTTCAGTAACGTGAAGAAAATTGCGATTCAGCCAATCGCCAGAGATACGATTGCAACCATGCTGATAACCGACCGCCAGATCAGCCGCATCGATACAGCCCTCACTGAGGCGTTATTGCTACGAGGCTTCGAAGTCGTTTCAGACAATGCCGAGGCGGACATGTTTTTGTCCTGGAGGTATATTACTAGTGAAAGCAGTAGGCTCAGCCCGTTCGACCCTGCGGCTCCGGAGTACATAATCGGCACACTGTACGTGAATATGATAGATCCGATTGTTTTGCAGCCCAAGTGGCGCGCAATCTTCAAGGCGCATATGCATATTCAACCGGAGTCTGCCGAAGGGGTTGTATTCCGTGAGAAAGCCGCTCGAGCAATACTTGCTGATTTTCCTCCCGACGTGGCTCACTGAAATAGCGCAAGCGCGGTCACACAGTCAGTTCTAGAAACCCGCTTCTCCTGCTTTAATAATAGCGGCATAGTCAGCATCCAGGGTTTCATAGCTGTCGCCGCGCGGCTTTAATACAAAGATGGGGTCAGATACCTTGCTAAAGTCGTAGCCCTCTTTGCGCAACTCACCCTTCACCATTTTGAATGTTCCTGTGGTGTCTAGCTCCCGCTGAATACGCAAAAACACTGGGCGGGCATAGGCGGGCAGGTGCTCCTTAACGTGGGCGGAGAAGGCATCGATGTCCAGTGAGCTCTCTCCCTCTGCTAGCACCAGGGCAGCCATGCCGGCTTTGCCATCAGCTTTAGGTATTTCGACGCCGTAGACGTTGCAGAAGTCAATTTGTGGGTGAGCGTTGATTATCTCGCCGACTTCGTTGGTAGAAACATTCTCCGACTTCCAGCGAAATGTGTCACCAACACGGTCTACAAACTGATAGTGTTTCAATCCGAACGCAAAGCCCACATCCACTGTTCGCATCAGGTCGCCGGTATTGAACCAGGTATCTCCTTTTTCGAAGACATCGCGCAAGATTTTTTTCTCGGTGGCATCCTTGCTGGTGTATCCCTCGAAGACAGTTGAAGGAGTAATTTTCCCCAGTAACAGTCCCG
>OCVR010001792.1_pt1 | contig 16848 bp, 13 predicted proteins | sample 1539091 | NCBI WGS metagenome assembly OCVR01 (sample SAMEA3355530, study PRJEB22509) | marine metagenome | biome: marine; feature: coastal ocean; material: water | place: USA | collected 2010-08-07 | depth 16 m | reverse complement strand
TATTAACCGGCCCCATCTCTGGGGCCGGCTAAATTACATTATTATCACTTTAATCTGCGTAAAAATATTGCTGCGGCAAAGTCGGAGCAGGATCTGGATACATCCAGGAACCGGGCAAAGATTCAGGCACATTGCGAAGCTTTGCATTCACAACGCCCCAATTGCTGGAGGCAGTCGAAATGCCAAAAACCTCAAACTCGTCCGCAGCCATTTGGTGAATTTCCCTGAAGATATCTAGACCTTTTTCAGGATCCGCCTCAGCTTTGAATGCATTGTAAAGGTCAAGGCGCGTTTTCATGCTTTCCGACGGTTCTTCGCCCTCTGTACCACCACTCAGATACCAGCGTACCCAAGGGATGCCAAACCAACTTGCCTGGGGGTGTACTGCAAGCACGTCCCGCGGCGACAGGGTCGGATCGAGACCGCCTGGAGCGCCCCAAACCATGAAATCGTGTTCGTTGGCTTCTCCGCGACTGTAGTTAATTGATCGCTCAACGCTTGAGGAATTGACGCCAATACCGATCTCAGACCATTGCTCACGAATGATCTCCAGAGCGTCGCCCCATTCTGGTTGTTCAACACCTGCATAATTAACATTGAAAATGATTGGTTTTCCATTTGGAAGCAGGCGGATCCCATCATTGTTTTTATCGGCGTAGCCCGCAGCATCTAAAAGCTCGTTAGCCTTATCGGGATCATATTCAGTGTGTTGCGTACCCAATTGTTCATTGTACAGTATATGTGACTTGGACGGGCCTATTTGCCAAGGTTCACCCTGTCCTTGCCAAACAATGTCAATTAATTCATCACGGTCCATACCAATGCTAAGGGCTATGCGAACATTTTTATTACGAATTAATTCGCGCATTACTGGATCTTTGTGAGTCTGGTTCAAGTGAATAGCCATAATGTTAGAATTGGCGCTGATCCGCTCGTACAGTTTATACCCAGCTTTCTCTGCATTTTCAGCCAAAACCGGTTTATTCGCAGGGTTTGATATGCGCCTAGCTTGCATGTCGATGTTCCCTGCAATTGCTTCGAGCAAGATCGCTTGTGCGTCTTGGCTTACACCCCATTGAAGTTTGTCAACGTAAGGCAGTTGATTTCCAGCAGTATCAACCTGCCAGAAGTAAGGGTTTCTCTCCATAATCACCTGAGTGGTGCCAGCTGAATATCCATCTCCTGTAACTACCCACGGGTCAAGCGTCGGGCGATCTGCATTGGACCAGCGATTTGGTGCTTCCACTTCCCCACAATTCAAACGGAAAAGTGATGGCCAATCATCAACAGCCTCGGCCGCGTCAATTAATGACTGAATATCAGAGTTGTAATCGGGGTGATACTGCTGGCAAAAATGCTTTGCCCAAAGAACTGGTTCCTGAGCAAGAGGTGTTGCAAGCTCAGTCAAAAAAGTTCCGTAAGACGCAGCAAATTTCAAAGTTACTGTATGGTCATCGATTTTTTCTGCTGTCATCGTTTCACCAGCTACGACATATCTTGCAGGCGGGTTTGGATAGAAATCCTTGTTGTGCAACAGGTCATCAACAAAAAAAACAATATCATCCGCTGTGAAAGGATGCCCATCAGACCATTTCATGCCCTTACGCAGATGAAATGTGAATTCTGAACTGTCGTCATTCAATTCCCAACTTTCAGCAACATTCGGTATTACTTGGCTAAAATCAGCTTTCCATCGAGTGAGACCCTGACGTCCCCCAAAGCGCAAAATGGAATTGTGATCATTTGACCCAGATAAAAAGCGTCGCATGGTTCCGCCGTAACTGCCTACTTCTTGGAGTGGCTTAATTACTTCCGGCTGATCGGGTAGCCGTTCGGCCACCAGAGGTAGACCCTTGCCTTGCAGCATTGGAGCGTCTTGGTAAGCAGCCAATGATAAGGGATAAAGTAAAGCGCCGAGAGCCACAGTGGCTAGCGACGTCAGTCGTGAAAATTTTGTCATGTTTTCCTCCCTAATGCGCATGCTGCGCATAATTAGATCTGTACAACATCAGATCTTTACAACAGCACCATAATACACAGTTGTCAAACATATTATACAATGTTGTGAAACAACTTTTATATTGTAAATTCAGCTGCAAAAGCATAAATAGGGCTTATGGTATCAGATTTACTTTCAGAATTGATCGATCAGCAATCTTCCGGTCCGGACCGGTTGGAAAGCCATGTATATAAGCAACTTTTGGATAAGATTCGCTTTGGCACCTACAGTTTGGGTGAAAAGCTGCCAAGCGAGAATGATCTCTGCGAAGAACATGGAGTTTCACGTCCTGTGGTCCGCGCGGCGCTAGCGAAGCTAAGGGATTCCGGGCTTATCGTGTCGAGGCGTGGAGCTGGGTCGTTTGTTACAAGGGGATCCCCGACTGAGCAGTCTGGTTTTAGCTCGCTTAGCAGTATCGACGATATTACTTGTTATTTCCATTTTCGTCGTACAATTGAAGGGGATTGCGCTGAAATGGCCGCGCGTCGAGCTTCTCCATCGGATATCAGGCGTTTGCGCGAAATGGTGGACGAGGTGCAGCGGCGTTTGGACAATGATGGTGAATCGGTTGAGGCAGATTTTAAATTCCACATATGTTTGGCCGAGTTGTCAGACAGCCGGTTTTTGCTGGAGACCATAGACATGCTGAGGCCGCACTGGATCTTTGTTGGTTCTTTTGTTCGAAGTCTCGGGATGACAAGGGTGCGTACTGGGAAGCGAATGACTAGCGAACATCAGGCGATTGTTGAAGCAATTGCCGCCAATGATCCTTTGGCGGCGCGAAAAGCGATGATAAAGCATGTTGACGGCTCAGAACGCCGCGTTTTCAAGGGGCAATAGATGACGTATGAAGTCACATGCATTGCATCGACTTGCAGTTCTGTGGGCGAAGGTGCCGTATGGGACGATGTAGAAGAAGTATTATGGTGGGTCGATATACCGGTGGGACTTGTCTATCGTTTTGATCCAAGCACAGGTGAGAATCTTCCCTACAGTGTGGGCGAGCCTGTGGGCTGTTTAGCCCTACGCGCTTCGGGTGGGCTAGTGCTAGCGACGCAGTCTGGCTTTTGCACATTTGATCCAGAGACTGGTGCATGTGGTAAGATTTGTGATCCTGAGGCCCATCTACCCGAAAATCGTTTCAATGATGGTGCCACTGACAATAATGGCCGTTTCTGGGCGGGCACAATGAAAATTGGCGGGAGCCCAACACCTGGCGGAGCTTTTTATCGTTTGGACCCAGATGGCAGTGTGACCTTTTGGAAAGGTGGCATCTATACCACCAACGGTCTTGCCTTTTCGCCAGATGGGCGCCGGATGTATTTTTCCGATAGTCATCCAAAAGTAAGAAAAATTTGGGTCTGTGACTATGATAGTGACACGGGCACACCTGGTGCCCCTTCGCTATTTTTCGATACAAAAGTTGTGTCTGGCCGTCCTGATGGGGGTACCGTGGATCGCGAGGGATGCTATTGGCAAGCTGGAGTCGGTGGTGGTCAAATTTACCGCCTATCGCCGGAAGGCAAAGTCTTGATGAGTATAGACATGCCGATCGAAAAGCCTAGCAAGCCGATGTTTGGTGGGCCAAACTTGGACGTACTTTATGTGACGTCGATAGGAGGGGGGGAGGCTAAGGGGCGAAATAGGTCAGAGGCAGGCAGTCTGTTTGCCATTACCGGGCTGGGCATTCAAGGCGTGCCTCAGACTAGGTTTAACGGATGAAGTCAATCTTGCTTCGATACTATTGGACGAAAGTGCATCCAAACAATTGTATCCAAGTAATTTGGTTTTCTACCACGCCAATTGCAACACAGACCCTCCCCACTCTTGAAGGCAGGCTGACAAAATGAAAATAACCGGATTACGCAGCTTTATGTCACGAGATGGCAACCGTCCCCGCGTTTTGGTGGCGATTGACACAGATGAAGGCATCACAGGCTGGGGCGAGTGTTATAATCATGGGCCAGACCGTGCCTTACCGTTACTGTTGGAATACTTATTTCTGCAGCTTCAGGGCGAGGACCCGCGCCGAGTAGAAGCAATAATCCTAAAGCTGATGCAACAGGCGCGTTTCCCACCAGGCGCATTGGGGCTGGCGGCGATCTCGGCAGTAGATCACGCGCTTTGGGATATTTCGGCCAAGGCTCTGGATGTGCCGGTCTATGCGCTACTTGGTGGCGCGGTGCGCGATAGAATTGCAGTGTATCAGGGCGTTTATTCAGCGCCAGATGTGGAGGAAATGCGCGACCATATGACTATGATGCAAGAGACTTTTGGTTTTACAGCTTTCAAATTGTCTCCTTATCGTTGTGATATACACGCCAACCCTTGGGGCAAGGTTCTGGGTATGTTGACTGATTGGGTGGCCGCATTGACCGAGGCCTGCCCCGACGTAACCTTTGCATTTGACGCCCATGCCCGTTTGTTTGAGCCATGGCAGGCGGCTCAAATGGGTAACGCATTGGCACCCTTTCATCCGCTATTTTTTGAAGAACCAATCCGACCGGAAAACATCGAAGCTTGGGGGCGGCTAAAGGCCAAGTTGACAGTGCCGCTAGCGACCGGTGAGAGCCTGTATTCACGCTATGAATTTCTGCGATTGCTTCAATGTGCAGGTGCCGATATCATTCAACCGGATATCTGTGTGGTGGGTGGGTTGCTTGAGATGCGTAAGATCGCAGCGATTGCTGAGGCCTTTTATGTACCCGTTGCACCTCACAATCCCATGGGGCCATTGGCCACAGCAGTCAATGTACACTTTGCCGCTGCTTGTCCGAACTTTAAAATCCTAGAATATCGTCTGCCAGGGTCTGCTGCCTATCTTAGCCGAAACCAGTTAAAGTTCGAGCAGGAGATGTCGTATGTCTGCGACCCTTACTTGCCCGTTGATGGCCACCTGGAACTCCGTCCTGACCAAGCTGGTTGGGGAGTTAAGATCGACGAAACTTATCTGCAAACTGACAATTACATTCATTGGGAACGGAAACTGCCGCGTCGCCCGGATGGATCCACCGCTTATACATAACGCCGCAGCGGTCATTTTATAGGCTAAGACAAGAGGTGAGCATGCTAAACAAACTCCTTATCACTGGCGCAAATGGGCAATTGGGCGCCGTCTGTCGCAAGCGTTTGCCGCCTTTGGCCAAAACGCTACGATTAAACGCGCGCAAAGGGTTGGGCGAAGCGAAGTCAAACGAAGAGCTGGTTTATTGCGATCTTTCGGATAAAGTTGCGGTTGAGGCACTGGTCGAAGGGTGCGACGGCATCGTACATATGGGCGGACAGGCCACGGAAGCCCCATGGGAGACTATTCAAGCCGCGAATATTGACGGAATGGTAAACTTGTTTGAGGCGGCGCGAAAGTCCTCGGTCAATCCGCGCATTGTCTTTGCTAGTTCGAACCACGTAACTGGGTTCTATGAGCAGAGTTCGCGTATTGACGCCAATGCTAGGCATAAACCCGATGGGTTGTACGGCGTGTCCAAAGTGTTTGGTGAGGCGCTGGCTAGTATGTATTATCATAAATTTGGTATCGAAACGGCAAGTATCCGCATTGGCTCGTGTTTTCCGGAACCGCGTAATCATCGAATGTTATCCAGTTGGCTCAGCCATGATGATTTGGTTCTACTGATCCAAAGGATTTTCATGGTGCAACGGTTAGGCTGCCCAGTTATTTATGGCGTATCAGCGAATGACGCCTCTTGGTGGGACAACAGCGAAGTCGGTTATCTGGGCTGGCAACCTAAAGATAATGCAGAAAAGTTTCGTGCCCGGATTGATCAAGAAATGAATCCACCCTCCGCGCAGGACGTAAATTCGGTGTATCAAGGCGGTGCATTTTGTGCAGATGGTATTCATGAAAGCTGAGAAGTTTAATGCCTAATATGATTGCACCTGAAGACCTACGCGACCTTATTCGATCGGGGCTATTGTCTTTTCCAGTTACCCCGTTCGACTGTGAAGGTGCCTTTAATCCACATGCGTTTGCCGCACATCTAGAATGGCTGTCACCGCATAAGATTGCCGGATTGATTGTGGCTGGTGGTACGGGTGAGTTGTTCTCTCTGGCGCCTGCCGAAGTAATCGATGTTGTTAAGACAGCGCGGGTTGTGCAACCGACCAAACCGGTGATTGCAGGCTGTGGTTATGGTACGAGAATGGCCTGCGATATGGCTCAGCAGATCGAAGCTGCAGGCGGCGATGGGATACTTTTGTTGCCGCATTACCTGATTAATGCGCCTCAGGATGGGATTGCGGCGCATATCCGAGCTGTTTGTAATTCAACACAAATGGGAGTGATCATCTACAATCGTGGACATTCGGTTGTGTCAGCCGAAACATTGGAACAGTTGGTGGATCAATGCCCTAATTTGATAGGCTTTAAGGATGGAACCGGCGATATCGACACTGTTAAACGAATTACCGTCAGACTGGGTGCCCGTTTGGCATACATAGGGGGCATGCCTACGCATGAACTGTTTGCCCAAGCATTCCGGGGAGCAGGGGTTGATACTTACTCATCAGCTGTGTTCAATTTTGTTCCAGAAACCGCTTTAGCTTTTTATGCTGCATTTTCGAATGGAGATGATGCGACATGCAATGCTTTGCTACGAGATTTCTACTATCCGTTTGCTCGGATCCGGGATCGAAAGGCAGGATACGCTGTTTCGGCTATAAAGGCAGGTGTCGCTCTGCGTGGCTTTCACACCGGATCTGTGCGTACGCCTTTAACAGACCTTACAGAAGAAGAACGCCGCATGCTTAAGACTGTAATTGGTTCCAGTAGATAATGTGCGGCCTGAAAGGGATTGCAAAAAAACAATGAGAGACGCTTATACTACGCGGCGTCTTCATAGTAAGCGGGAGAGTAATATGCCAAGTTCACAATTGAAGACCCCCGAGACACTGCGCAGTTCTCGCTGGTTCGGTCCTGATGATTTGCGTACCTTTGGGCACCGGTCAAGGATGATGCAGCTTGGCTATGCTGAGGAAGAATTTCTTGGAAAACCAATTATTGGCATCCTAAATACTTGGTCGGAGATTAATTCTTGCCATGGCCACTTTCCCGAACGCGCAAAAGAAGTGAAGCGTGGCGTGAATCAGGCAGGCGGTTTTCCAATTGAAATGCCGGTTTTATCTCTTGACGAGCAATTCACAAAGCCAACCTCGATGTTATATCGAAACATGCTTGCCATGGAGGTTGAAGAAGTTATTCGCTCGCATCCCTTTGATGGCGTTATTTTGATGGGTGGTTGCGACAAGACCACTCCCGGACTTATTATGGGAGCGCTCTCGGCTGGTATTCCTTTTATCTACCTACCTGCCGGACCTATGCTGCGCGGTAATCACTCAGGTAAAATTCTTGGCTCCGGCTCCGACGCTTGGAAATATTGGGATGAGCGTCGTGCTGGTAATATTTCGGACAAGGAATGGCGCGGAATTCAGGGAGGCATTGCCCGCTCACATGGCGTTTGTATGACGATGGGAACTGCCTCGACCATGACAGCAATCGCTGACTCTCTCGGATTAACATTGCCGGGTGCCTCTTCTATTCCTGCAGTTGATGCAAACCATAGCCGAATGGCCAGTGCCTGCGGGAGACGGATTGTCGAAATGGTTTGGAAAGATATCACGCCTGATGAGATAGTAACTCCTGCCTCTGTGCGTAATGCAGCAATCATTGCGATGGCTACGGGGTGTTCCACTAATGCCGTCGTACATCTTATCGCTATGGCGCGCCGAGCGGGCGTGGTACTGACACTCGACGAGCTTGATAAACTAGGCCGCAAAACTCCGATGCTGGCCAATATCCGCCCGTCTGGCAAAGAGTATCTAATGGAAGATTTCTTCTATGCAGGTGGATTGCTGGCAATGATGAAGCAAATCTCTGAAAGGTTGGACACGTCGTGTATGACCGTTTCGGGCACCACAGTTGGCGAAAATATAGCTGAGGCAGAGGTTTTCAACGACGATGTGATACGGTCGCTGTCTAATCCAGTTTTTCATGAAGGATCGTTGGCTGTTTTGCGCGGTAATCTTTGTCCGGACGGATCAGTTATCAAACCAGCTGCCTGTGATCCAAGATTTCATGTGCATGAAGGTCCTGCACTCGTTTTTGATAGCTATCCAGAGATGAAAACGGCGGTGGATGATCCCGATTTGGACATCACGCCTGAAACAGTACTGGTTCTGCGGAACGCTGGTCCCCAAGGTGGTCCGGGCTTTCCTGAATGGGGAATGCTCCCGATACCGAAAGCGCTAATCAAGCTGGGACACCGTGACATGCTAAGGATATCCGATGCGAGGATGTCTGGCACCTCCTACGGGGCCTGCGTTCTCCACGTAGCGCCTGAAAGCTATGTGGGTGGACCGTTAGCGCTTTTGAAGACTGGCGATTTAGTGCGGCTCGACCTACCAAACCGGAGGCTCGACATGCTGGTGGACGAAGCAGAGCTTGAAGACCGAAGACAGAGATGGTGCCCACCTCAACCTCGTTTCCAGCGCGGTTGGGGCTGGATGTTTTCTAAGCACGTCGGACAGGCAGATACTGGCTGTGATTTTGATTACTTGCAACAAAGCCACGGCAAGGCTGCTGGCGAACCGGACATTTTCTAATGACTCATGATCTTGATAAAGCATTATCTGGTATTTCCGGCATTTTGGTTACGCCATATTGTAGCAAGGGTGATATTGCACCAGCTAAATTGGAGCCGATCATTGATCGCGCCCTGAACGCTGGTGTCCATATGCCGGTGGTTAATGGCAATACTGGCGAGTTTTATGCGCTGACCACCGATGAGGCTTGCACTATGGTGCGGGATGTCGCTGCGATGGTAGATAAACGTGCACCGCTTTTAGCGGGGGTTGGCCGAGGCGTACGCGATGCCTGCAAACTCGCCGAGGTTTCAGCGGACGCAGGTGCAAGCGCATTGATGATCCATCAACCCCCTGATCCATTTGTGAGCCCGCGTGGGATCATTGAATACGTAAAAACTGTTTCTCAAGCTTCTGGCGACTTACCGATTATCCTTTATCTGCGAAATGATGCTATTGGAACAGACGCCATCAAGGCTCTATGTGACATTGAAGGTGTCAAAGGAGTTAAGTGGGCAACGCCAAATCCTACGATACTGGCTGCTTCTATCGCCGTGTGTGACCCGGGGATCATCTGGGTAGGTGGACTGGCGGAGGTCTGGGCTCCAACATTTTATGCCGTGGGCGCACGAGGTTTTACCAGTGGGCTGATCAATGTCTGGCCCGAGCGGTCAGTCGCTATCCACGCCGCATTATCGATTGGCGATTTTTCTAAGGCCGGCCAACTTATAAACGGAATGCGCACATTTGAAGATATCCGTGCCGAAGAACTTAATGGCACGAATGTCACTGCTGTGAAAGCGGCACTTTTGGCCCAAGGTTTTGATTGTGGTCCGACCCGTCCACCTTCAGCTTGGCCTTTAACGCGTCAACAGAATAATCAACTTGAAAAGTTTCTGTCTGAAAACAAAATCCTATAAGGAAAGTAAATGACTTCCCACCCTTTGAGTCTTGAAACTAAGAAAAAGCTGGAAAACGTATCAGTTGCCACAATTGCCACGGCATTGTTCAAGCGTGGCCTTCGCAATCAAGTGATACAAGATGTGCGACCGCTTGCCCAAAAGGGTCGGAACATGGTTGGCCCTGCTTTCACGCTGCGTTACATGCCCGCCCGTGAGGATCGCAACCAGTTGACTGAGTTTCGCAACCCCGCACACCCTCAGCGCAGGGCGATTGAAGAATGCCCAGCCGGTCATGTGTTGATTATGGATAGCCGTAAATCCGCCTATGCCGCCAGTGCAGGAGATATTTTGGTCACGCGACTTATGATGCGAGGTGCCGCAGGCGTAGTGACTGATGGTGGTTTCCGGGATGCCATGAACATTGCTAAGCTAGAAATGCCGGCCTATCAGAATCGGCCCTCCAGTCCGACCAACTTGACCACTAACGAGGCAATCGCGATCAACGAACCTATAGGATGCGGGGATGCTCCTGTTTTTCCAGGTGATATTGTTGTGGGTGATGATGATGGCGTCATTATTATCCCCGCTTCTATTGCCAAGGAAGTGGCTGACGAGGCTTATGAAATGACGGCCTACGAAAGCTTCGTTATTGAGCAAGTTCAGCAAGGTGCGACTATTATTGGTCTATATCCAGCGACAAAAGACGAAAACCTTACAAAATTTGCAGAATGGAGAAAGAAAAAAAATATTGCGCAAGGAGGCCCTAGGGATACGTGAAATGACTGAATGGTGAGTGTTTATCTCTATTACATTGTAAATAAAACGATGCATTCCTGATGATCAAGAGCATTCCGTGGATAACTTTTAAAAACGGATGCAATGGACGAAAGGCCTTGCTGTAAAAGCGAAGGACCGTAACAGGAATTAGCATTATCAATTTTCCAGTGGACCGAAGTAAAGCAATTAGAAATATAGATTGCGAAACATTTAATGCTTTGGAAACTGCTTCTGTTAAAGAGGTGAAGTTGAGCGCAACTATTAAAGGCATGACCCTAATAGTTGGCAAAGAATCTCGGATCTAAGACCACTGCTCATATAAAGAGCTCAGACAAGACGGTGCAATATTTCTGCTAAGATCGCCCAAAAAGCTGTTATTAAAGTACAAGCCATTTGCTCGATTAAGATAAAAACCTCCTTGGATTGAGTATCTTAAAAGATTGTAACTGTGCGGGAGTTCTCCAATCTCTGGAAAATTTTTTGTACAAAAATTTCAATAGATGATAAATTGATTACTTTAGAAATGACTGCTCGAACTAAATGTGATTGTTTTTCTGGGCCGTGTTGAAAAAGGCAATGCTTCAATGCAACCATTCGAAGGCATAAAGGTGTTAGACCTGACTCACGTCTTGGCGGGCCCATTTTGTGCGTTTCAACTCGCAACTTTGGGTGCAGATGTAATTAAAGTCGAACCTCCTGATAACCCAGATATGACTCGTGATGAAGGCAGTTCAGCAGTATTGAATGCTGAACTCACGGGAACGTATTTTATGCCCCAAGCAGCGGGCAAACGTTCGTTGGTTCTCGATTTGAAAACGTCACAGGGGCGTGATGTTTTTTTTAAACTTGTGGCAACTGCAGACGTGGTAATACAAAACTATGCAGGGTCTGCACTGGACCGCTTAGGCCTTGGGTATGATGATCTTGCGCAAATACGTCCCGACCTCATATATTGCTCATTAACAGGTTATGGACGCACGGGGCCAAAGGCAGAGCATCCAGCCTATGATCTGGTTATTCAGGCTTATACTGGACTGATGTATGCTAATGGGTGGGGGGATGATGGTGAACGTCCTCTGCGGGTAGGACCTCCAGTGATTGATTATGGAACAGGCATGCAAGCGGCCTTTGCTGTTGCGGCTGCATTGTTTCAAAGACAACGAACCGGCAAGGGACAGAATATTGATCTTGCCATGGCAGATGCAGCACTGATGTTGATGACAGCGCATGTAGGTCAAACATTGGCTACAGGGAAAACACCTCCCGCTTATGGCAATGAAAATATAGGGCGTCCGTCCAATTCTGCTTATCAAACGCAGGAGGGTTGGCTCGTTGTGGCGGCTTATACAAAAACGCAATTTTCAAAATTTATGCGAATTCTGGGGTTTGCAGATCGGGCAGAAGAAATTCTAGCCACCTCAAAAGAAGAATACCCGATAAAACAAGATGATGACCGTCAAAAGATCGCTTGCGCGCTTGCCAAAAAAACAGCGAGAGAGTGGGAGGACCTTTTGAACGCGCAGCATATTCCCGCAGCTAGAGCGCGGCGAATAGATGAAACGCTTAAAGAACCTCAAATCGCATCCCGACAATTTTTACAATCCTACGGCATGCCTCTGGGTCCGGGCGCACCACCGGAGCTTCCGACTGCAGCGTTTTCCTTTGCGCATGGAGGACCAAAACACAGCAGGCCTCCCCCGGGTTTTGGCACTGATAGCCAAGCTATTTTATCCGAATTAGGTTATTCCTCAGACGAAGTTTTGGCGCTCAGGGCAGCCAAAGTCATTAAATAGGTCCAAATAAATGGTTTACTCGTGCTTAGCTTTTTAATTGTCCAATTGTCAGACGTCAGCAATAAAACGATCCACCCCAGTTTCATATAACGTCTAGCATATAAATAAGGTCAGTATCAGCCCGTCGCTTTGACGACTGAGTGGTCATTTGCCGGCGCTCATACGTTCGCAAAATATGCCCTTGGATTTTGGCTTCTCATAAGATTCTTGCGATTCTTTTCCATTTAGACCCACTTTTTTGGGCAAGGGGAAGGGGAAGGGGAAGGGGAAGGGGAAGGGGAAGGGGAAGTGAAACGGTCCTTGGCACCGGCGACATAAAAACATCTAACCCGCATTATACAGCTTTATGATGCGTCTATAAGGGCTGTAAAATTTCCGTTCCATAGCCTTGGAGAAATATATGTTATCTCAGGGACATTAAATAAACTTTATCTATTTCACCCGCCCTCAACACCAGCAACATTCACATAAAGAGCATAAACCGATGTACTAGCGGCCATAAATAGCCTGCTGTTTGCACGTCCGCCAAAACACAGGTTTGCACAGCGTTCCGGTAATGCGATGCGACCGATTGGGGTGCCGTCCGGCGCAAATATCATTACGCCATCCAATTCTGCTGAGCCCATCCCCCATCCACACCACAGGTTGCCATCTAAGTCTATGCGAAATCCATCAGGTGTTCCCTTGCCCGCATCTATGAGAACTCGCTTGTTCAAAATTGTTACTCCGTCAGGAGAAACCTCATACTCTAAAATTTTCCGTGTCGGGTCTCCACGAGACTCGACAACATATAGTCGCGTCTCATCCGGTGAAAATGCAAGTCCATTGGGCCCTAAAACATCGTCTGCAACAATGATCAAAGATCCAGTCTCAGGCTCCAGACGATAGATGTTTTGACCTAATTCAGGTTCAGCTCTATACCCTTCATAATTGCCCATAATGCCAAACGGCGGATCGGTGAACCAGATTGAACCGTCAGATTTTACAACGACATCGTTCGGCGAAGATAGCCGCTTGCCGTCATAACAATCAGCAAGAACTGTAATCGTACCGTTGTATTCTGTTCTGGTCACACGTCGACCTCCATGTTCGCAAGTTATTAGCCGACCCACCCGATCGCGTGTTTGCCCATTTGCGAAATTTGAGGGTTCTCGATATGTAGAAACTTGTTCTGTCGCTTCATCCCAACGCATGATCCTATTATTTGGGATATCATTCCATAACAGGTAGCGCGCGTCTCCAAACCAAACTGGACCTTCTGACCACCGGCAACCCGTGGCTAATCTTTCGATCGCCGCCAAAGGTAGCATATATTTATCAAATCTAGGATCGAGAGATATTACAGCTGGATCCGGGTAGCGTGTTGCTGCTCGCCAAGTATCTTGATCTGTGTGGGTTCCGGACATAGCATATTCTCCTGTGGGCAAGGGCCAGTTTTTTTATGTGGAATAGGCATCTTTTTCAAAGTTGCAGATCACAAACTTATTAATGACGGCCAGCTACGAAAATCACCAGAAATATTAAACCTTGCGTTAACTTTCACTGATTTCGAGATGCTGCTTAGCAAACTTAGTAAAGTTGACCTCGATCCCTCCTTTGGCTTCTGCTTGGCCCTCTGAAGACGTTGACTGGTCTGATTACAAACATCATTAATGGGGCTAAAAACTCAGTAGATAGACTTGTATGGCCGTAAAACCTGTATATCGCACGTCCAAAGCGACCGAGCTCTGCGCGCGAGGGATTTTCTCTGCTCGCGGCGCCGACCACACTATGTTGACTATGGTGGGGTTTCTGGTCAATTCAGCTTTTTTCGCGTAAAATCCTACTTATTGTACCATTTTTTAACATAATCACCATTATCGGACCTAATGTGCGTTTTTTGGGCGACTAGACCCCACCCTCCAAATAAATGCGCGCCCCTTTTAGAGGCGTAAACCCTACCCAAAAACTGTCATTGACTGAGTGAAACAATCGCTGATCTCAGAAACGGCAATAGGCCAGAAAGTTGACGGAATTAGTTAAGTTGCTGCGCTTTGAAATTATTGGTTGGGAAAGAGGCGGCAGCACTGAGCAAATGTATGTCACTGGCATGATCAAGCGCGAAGAGCAGACCTAAGACTGATGACTGGTTAAACTTCAGGATTTGTGGGCTTACGAGGCTGATATAGCGTAGCGGTAATCGACAAGATGATTGCGGTCAGAGCCAGACCTTTCTGCCAGGTCATAACGTCCCCCAGAAACAACACTGAAGACAGTACCCCCACAACAGGTGCCGTCAGCGCAGAAATAGCAACGATGGTTGCTGGAAGCCGTGCCACCATCACTGTCCACAAGACATAGCACAGAATGGCAGGTCCAAGGATGTGGAAGGCTAGGGTGGCTAGCACCGGTGCGCTGGGCCACTCTTGTTCCCAAGGAGGCTCTACCAACAACACAAGCGGCCAAACTGCCAAGCTGGAAAATGCAAAAAACCAGACTGTTAAGGGTAATGGTGGCAGTCGCCAGCTTTGGGACTTCAACCCCACAGTCCCTGTGGCCCACGATAAAGCCGCCAACATCATGATAGCCGGACCAATGGGCTGTTCAATGAGTGACGGTACGTTTTCAGAGGCCAAGATCCCCAACCCGATCATTGCAATTGTGAGCGCTAAAACCAATCTCATTCCAACGCGTTCTCTTAGGTAGACTGCCGCTAGAAGAGCCGTAAGGGATGGCATCGTATAGGCGATTATTGCGGCTTTGGAGGTTTCAATCAAAACTTGCCCAAATGACGTCAGCACGTTGAAACCACAAATGAGGAATATTCCGACAGTGGCAACCGGGATGGCTTCACTCCGTCGCAGGCGTAGTGGTTGTTTGAGCAAAGTTACAATGACTGCCAATATCAGCGCTGCAGATGTAAACGATACTGCTCGGATCGTTATAGGCGGTATCTCTGTGAGCATAAATTTTACGGCAGGCCAATTGAGGCCCCACAACACGCCAATTAGCAGAAAAGCCAAGATGTCTATAGGTCTGATGTTTGGTTGCAAGGTGAGGGTCCAATGCTCTCGGTGCCGTGTCGAGACGTTACTCTCGTTTTCTCGAATGAACCATAGAGCTCATGAGTGTAGTATCGGTTGCTAAAACCCAGTTTCCACAGTGCATCTATATTTCAACTCGAGCTTACTGCAGGCCCTCGATCTGCTTTCGGTATTTGATAAGGTTGTTGATATGGATGATGCGCACCGGATCAATGCTCCGCAGTTGGTTAATCTCGCGGTTATGTGCTTGGAGAATTGCCGCCAGCGCACCTACAGACTGGGCGTCGTTAAGCTCCTTCAAAAGCCAATTAACCCATGCGGTGGGGTTTTGATTAAGATCCACCAGAAGACAATTCCCAACAGGCAACATTACAACACCCCTAAAGGGGTGTGTTGTGTTGTGTTGCCTAAAATGGGGGAATTGCGGGCAACATGTTTCCTGAATGTTGTCATGATGTTGTCATGTTGCCTAAGCTGTAAATATTGTCTTCGACGGTTAAATACCCCTTGTTTACAAGATCTTGACGGTTGCGGCTGAATACGGCGTCCTTTGACTTGTCAGTGTTGCCTGTATGTTGCCGCCGGAAATGCTCGCGCCATTCCTCCAACTCAACTTTTGTGGTGGCAACATTTTCAATATCGGGGTTTTTCGTCCATTGAGCGGCCTTAAACGTATCCAAGGCCATTGTTTCGCCAGTGGTCAGTTTGGTATTTTTATTTGCCTGTTCTGGCGCATCCACGGCGTTTAGAACCAGCGTATCGAAGGCCTCCGCTTCATCATCAAAAAGTGATAGCGGTGCTGTACTGAAGTACAAGGAGGCTGGCATTTTCGCATTTTTAGTTTTTTCGAAAGACATGCAAATCTTTCCCCCAGTACCAATTTTGCCGCCCTCTGCTTTAATAATGATTTCGGCGTCTGCCGCAGCGTATCGTGCAGATGACCCACGCCCGCGTGAGCCTTCATGCCCAGTGTGATGCACAATAATTATTGAGCAACCAAACCGCTCCCTGAGATGGTCGCACTGGTGTATAAACGCAGACATATCTTTACTTGAATTTTCGTCAGTACCAACCATTGCGCGTGCCATTGTATCGATGATGATAACGGCAATTTTGTCTTTGTGGTTTTCCTCGATTTCCTGGCATAGAGCTGCAATGGCATTCTCATCGGCAAATACCACTGCCTGTTGAGCGAGATATATGTCGGCGTCTTCTAACTTCTTGCCTTTATGCTCTGTGGCCGCCCTTAGTCTGGCAACCTGTCCATCTTGGCCTTCGCCAGCACTAATAATCACATGGCCTTGCTTGATTTGACGCCCGTGGTAATCGACGCCCAGTCCGATCGAAGTAGCTATATCGGTTGCTACAAAGGTCTTGCCACAGCCGCTTGCGCCAACCATGAATGTCAGCGCATCTTTCTCGATAATACCCTCAACCCAGTATTCTGGTTTTGTAAGCTTATAGTCAGATGCTTTGACTAGTAGGCTTGCCTTCTTGGTTGCGCCCGGCTGTTTTAAATTGAGCATAAGTTCTGTTTTTAATGTTTCTGCGCCAACTGCCTGGTGCCGATCGTTCCAATCTGCGCCAGTTTGGCTTGGTGCAGTCCATGGGAGGCCGGTTTTGTTCGCCGCATCAAGCCCAGCGTTGTCATTATCTGCTGCGACGATAAGCCTTGCATCAGGCCTTATTTTAGCCAGCACAGTAGCCACCTTGGGAAGATTGCTGGAAGACAGGCAGTGTATGACTGGGCGCCCCGTAGC
>OCVR010001790.1_pt1 | contig 16851 bp, 16 predicted proteins | sample 1539091 | NCBI WGS metagenome assembly OCVR01 (sample SAMEA3355530, study PRJEB22509) | marine metagenome | biome: marine; feature: coastal ocean; material: water | place: USA | collected 2010-08-07 | depth 16 m | reverse complement strand
AGGTACATACAACAAGAATGTCTTAATCGAAATTTACAACAACCTATAACGGAGAGAAAGATGAAGAAAATTCTTATTACGGGAAACCGTGATTATGGTTTATGCCAAGCATTATGCGATATGTTCGAAGAAAATGATTTCGAATATGAATGTGCGAGTAGAGCAACTGGGTGGCAATTAGATACATACTTAGAACAAGTACGTTTAGGAAATCATTTTGTAGAAAATGAATTTAACGTGTTTATAAACAATTCTGCAATGTGGAAATTCCATCAAGTTATGATTGCAGAAAATGTATATAACCGTGCCAATGATGCGGATGTACATGCCCACTTCATTAATATAGGATCAACTGCGGATACAGGTGTTAAAGGCAGAACTTGGAGATATCCAACAGAAAAGAAAGCACTACGTGATTATAACCGTGATCTAACTTACATGGCTATGGGTGGGTCTAATGTTAAGTCAACACTCCTATCACCTGGAAGTTTAACTACTGAGAATGTTATGAAAAAACACCCGGACAGACAACTAATTGATGTAGAATACATCGCAGAAGTTGTTTTATGGTTGCTTAATCAACCAGAATATGTTAATATTAATGAAATTTCATTAGATCCTATTCAACATGGGACATACGCAAGAGAGAGGTAGATTACTTTTGCTAAAATTAAAGAATATTACGATCCGAAACTTTATGAGTGTCGGTAACGTTACGCAAGGAATCGATCTAGAACGTGATGCATTGTCACTCGTTTTGGGGAACAACATAGACTTAGGTGGTGATGGTTCACGTAACGGTACAGGTAAGACAACTCTTATCAATGCATTATCGTATGGATTATATGGTAACGCCTTAACAAACATCAAAAAGAATAACTTAATCAATAAGACTAACGGCAAAGGCATGTTAGTCACAGTTGATTTTGAATATAACGGAAGCGAGTACCGCATTGAGCGTGGTCGTTCTCCTAATGTATTCAAGTTAAAACGTGATGGCGTTGATATGAATGATATGCAAGATGAAGCACAAGGTGAAATGCGACAAACGCAAATCGAAGTTGATTCCATTATTGGTATTTCACACAACATGTTCAAACACATTGTTGCATTGAATACCTATACTGATCCGTTTTTATCGATGCGTCCTAATGATCAACGTGAAATCATTGAAGAACTTCTTGGTATCACAGAACTTTCTCGTAAAGCAGATAGCTTGAAAGATGAAGTTAAAGCTACTAAAGAACAAATCAAAGATGAAGAATACCGATTGAAAGCTATCGAAGATGCGAATACACGTATTCTAAAATCTATTAAAGACATTGAACGTAGACAACGTATCTGGACAGATAAGCATACAAAAGATGTAACAGACTTAGAAACAGGTCTAGATGCGCTAACGCATATTGATATCGATGCAGAGATTAAGAACCACACATTCATTGCAGAATATAACGAAAAGAAAACTCGTTTAGATGAAGCAGTACGCTGGATCAATAGTATTGAATCTGACGATAAGAAACAAGAAAAAGTTATTTCTAAACTTGAAAACGAAATCAAATTGTTGAAAGAACACACTTGTTATGCTTGTGGTCAGGAAATGCACGATGATAAACAAGAGAGCATTCTTGCTTCTAAAGAAGAACAGAAAAAAGAAGCAGCAATGCAAATCTTATCTAATAGTTCTCAATTAACTGAACACTTGGATGTGGTAAATAGCATTGGTGAACTTGGTGATAAGCCTACAGTATTCTATGATTCACTAAATGATGCATATGAACATCAGAATTCAGTTCGTATGTTAACAGAACAGATAGAACAAAAGAAATTAACTGAAGATCCTTACGCAGATCAAATCAAAGAAATGCGTGAAAGTTCATTAGAAGAACTAGATTATTCACATATGAATACGCTAGTTTCATTCAGAGAACATCAGGACTTCTTAATGAAACTTCTTACTAATAAAGATTCCTTCATTCGTAAGAAAATTATTGATCAAAACTTATCATTCCTAAACAAACGTTTAGAATCATACCTAGATAAGTTAGGTCTACCACACGAAGTTAGATTCCAAAGTGATCTAACTGTAGAAATCACTGAACTAGGAAGAGACCTAGACTTTGATAATTTATCACGTGGTGAACGCAATCGCTTAATCTTAGGACTAAGCTGGGCATTCCGTGATATATTTGAATCACTATATAGTACAATCAATGTTATGTTTATAGACGAATTAATTGATTCGGGTATGGATACTAATGGTGTAGAAGCATCACTTGCTGTATTGAAGAAAATGGTTAGAGACAGTGGACGTTCAGTCTTCTTAGTTTCACACCGTGATGAACTTCAAGGAAGAGTGAGTGATGTGCTGAATGTAGTAAAAGAAAACGGGTTCACTACGTTTGCACAAGAAACAGAAACACTAGAACCTGGTGTTGAATTAGATACAGTCATATAGGAGAAAACAATGACAAATCATGAACAAATCGTAGAAAGTTACGAAACTTACCTAAAAGAACATGCTGCTTGGGAAGAAAAAGGCGTAAAAGCTGCGGCGGCACGTGCAAGAAAAGCACTTGGTGATATTGGTAAACTAACCAAAGAGCGCCGTAAAGAAATTCAAGATAAAAAGAATAGCATGTAAAAAAGTGTTGACACATAGCAGATAATCTGCTATACTGATAACAATAAGGAAGTTAAGTGTCTCCTCTCAACCTCTCTCAAAATGCTTACTTCTTTATTGTTTCAACACAGAGCATGAAACAAAACCCAATGCATCTGATTGCATTGGGTTTTTTCATTATTGAAAGGATAAAATTATAATGGGCAAGTTTATTGGTAAAGCAGAAGAACGTGAAATGATGCGTGAAGAATCTGAGAAAGCAGTCAAAGAGTTTTTGAAGAATGGCGGCAAAGTAAAAAAGATTGCTGAAGGTGAACACACTGAAGCAAAAGATATGAAATATAAATTTCGCAAACCAGCATTCGGCGGAAATAAGAAAAAAGCTGAATAAATACTGTCATGGAATTCTTATTAAAAGCAATCATTGGCGGTATAATAATTGCCAGTGTAGTTACAATCGCCCAACGTGGCAATCCAACAATGGGAGCCTTAATATTAGGTATCCCATTAAGTAGTATTGTTAGCATCATATTCATGTATTACGCAGGAGTAGATGTTTCAGTATATACACAATTAGCAATAGAAACTGTATATTTTGTACTAGTCAGTTTAGCATTCTTTCCAATATTTGCATATATGGTATATAATATGCCATTCTGGCCAGCACTAATCATATCGACTAGTATTTCTATGTCGGGATTATATGTACTGAAACTATTCTTAGAAAGATAATGACTTGAACTGGATTCAAATAGATAAACAAATTATCAGTATGATGCGGGTAATTAGTGATAAAGATAAACTCTACGAAGATGTAAAGCAAGTATTCAAGTGGAATGACTCACAAGTTGAAGCCGCTGTAAAACCATTGATTGAAAGATGGAACTGGTATGACATGCACAAAGATGAAAAGCCAGTAAAGAAAAAACGTGTAACTAAAGCCACAAAAAAAGCTCCTGCTAAAAAAGCAAAAGCTACTAAGAAGAAATCATAATCTCTCTTTAAAATTTTCTAAATATTCTGTAAGAACTTTCGAACTACCTATTCGAACATTGATAATACCGTTATAGTATTCATCAGTTTCTAATACACGGCGTTCGAATTGTTCCCGTGCCTCCATATAACTTAAAGCACCACGACTCGGACAGTAGTGAAGTATTTCTCTTGTAAACTTGTCTTCACCTAATTCTGCTACATCTGCATTAAGATGGTCAGAAGAACCCCAATATGTACGCCAATCGCTTTCTTTAAACCCACGGCGTTTGTTCTTCTTCCCCTTTAGAGGTGGTTTCGTTGTTTTAAACTTAGCTAATTTCTTTCCTACATATTTTCTATTATTCGTGGTATTAGTAATAAGATACACAAATCCCTCAACATCATCAGGTAATTCATTAACTATCTTATTATCATATTTCCAATCACTCATTATTAAATCATTTCATCTTATAAGGTCTAAAGACCTAATCCTTCATAAATCTCATATCGCTTTCGCTCAATCGATTTAATCAGTCTTTATGGTTTATATTATAATTCTATTTATATATGCCTGCGGCTAAGCCACAATTGCCCTACTGCTAGAGCAACTGCAAAAAAATTATGGATACATGCCATAGCTTCATCGCCTCTGTTTATGAGCTAGTAGCCAGAAACTACGGGGTCGGTTGGCGATTCCCCCTTCACTCAGTACTGCGTCTTTCGACCCAACGGCATCACAATAAGTCCAAACAGACGGAGTATATTGTAATCGATAGTGCTATAGTAGCCTATCATCGGTTATATTATTAAACTGGTCAACCACGCACCTTTAGAGCCGTGGCTGTTGTAATTAGAATACTTGTATATGTGGTTACGAGAAGATTGTAGGAATTCATCCCTACTAGTCCAACGGCAACAGTATCTTTAAATACTGGCAGATTCAATCCCGAGTTGGCACCCCAACTAACAGATCCACTATGTAATTTATATTAGATATGATAATCATTATATTAGCCTTGTGTTCTTTATGTTAGCTTTGTATTAGTTTTATATTAGTTTTCAATAGAGCCTGATTTATTTATGTTAGCCTTAGAGTATAGGCACTCCCGCCTGTTTACTCATTTCATAGTTTTCTTTTATAATTTCGTTAATATGATCGATGTGAGATACTGGCATATCATGTAATTCAGATATGCTTACCCCACCTCTCATATACCAAGTTAACTTTAACATATTTTTATGCAGCTTGTCAAGCTCTTTTTCAAACTTTTTTGTTTTTTCTTCAATTTCTTTGTTACTGGCTGTTACGAGCCAGTGCCGAAAAAATTTACAGGGTTGACCTCCAAGACAACCTTATCTTTCGTTTCACATTCTGGACATGAGAATTCAAACGTAGTTGCATCCTCAGGTTTCTTAGACAGAAATTGAATCTTCTCATTAATCTCATTTACAACCTTAGTTGGTATGTTTTCTAAGAATTCACTGATAGTATCATAATCAGTGACATCTCCATCAGGTGTCTCTATGTAATTTATAGTATTTGCCAAAAGTTCAACATTGTGTTCAGCGATTGTTCTAAAACTAGAATAGAAGCGTCTTGCTAGTTCATCTTCTTTCATTACTTCATCGCCGTATGTATCTTGTATAGAGCGTACAATACGTTGTTGTTCCAAATCAATTAACGCTAGTCTAGTAATTGCTTCTACTGTAGGAGGTTGAAGATGTATTTTAAGTCCATCAAATTCTACTGGTTCTACTTTTTCAATATCCGGGAAACGATTTAAGATAACATTGATATCAATATTAAAATCACTTTGTTCTTCGCATGATTTGCATGTATGTGTATGTGTTAATTCACTGCCATAAGTTGCATATTGAATTGCAAGAAACAATGCTTCAACATCTATATTGCACATACCTCTTGGATTAGGAATATCTGGACAGCAACTAGCAACTAAACTAATCAATGCTTCTCCATTTAATAGTGCGTCTGGATTCTTTAGAGTTATCTCATCAATCGCAGTCATAGGTAATACACCGATCTCATCTAATTGTGATGTACTAATTTCTGGATTAAATTTACCGCCTGTGGGCAGTTTTATATAAATTGATGGTTTTCTAAAGTATTTTTGTAGTGGGTTATTTGTCATTTACTTCGCCTCTTGATAAATACAACGATACATTATATTTATGTCTATAGTTATTTAATCAATTATAAACTACGAATATAATCAAAAAGTGAGAGAGTTTATGGCAGAAGACGTAATTATTAGAGGTTTTGGAGATGATAGAGATTTTCCTGACTTTGCTACTGAAAAAACTATTAAAACAGTCGAAGCGGCTTTAAAGCAAGCCAACGTATTTAATAGTGAGTCTACAAAGTATCTAGCGCAGATTGCATTAGGCGAAAAGCGTGGACAGGTGGCTATGAATAAACTTATGGCATCTATGAATAATGTTTCATCTCAAATTAAAAAAAGTGCAGACGATAGTAGTAATGCAGCAGATTCTGCCGATCAAGCAAGTAAAAAGCAATTAGGTGCATTTACTAAATTACTTTCATTGGGAAAAGACACTATCAAATTGAGAAAAGAACAATTTGCAAAAGAGTTAAAAAATGATGACGAAATAAAGCGCCTTATGAAACAAGGTATGGCTGAAGATAGTGCAGGTCTTATGGCTGGATTATCAAGTCTATCTGGTATTGCAGGTAAACTTGCTGCAGGTGTTGTTGCAGTTGCAGGAGTAGTTAAAGGTGCAAACAACTATCTATTACAACAAGGAACTGATAGATTCAACTTCGCACAAGAATTAAGACAGAGTGGTCTAGCCGCAGGACTTTCTGAATCAGGTGCAAGTCTAACAGCATTCGCAGATAAAGTTCGAGTGAATAACTTTACTCTAGGAGAAGCGGCAGAGTTTACACAGCGTTTCTCAAAAGCAGTTGGTGTTACTGGTGTTAATGGTGCATTAGATTTTGTAAACACATTAGCATATAGTGGCGATAACGGCGGCGATATGATGCGTAGGTTTGGTATGGAGTTTGGTGAAGTTGCAAATGTATCAGGTGAATATTTGGAATCTGTACGTGCATTAGGTATGTTAGACAAAATGTCAAATAATGAACTTAGACTTGGTATGGACAATTTTATGTCAACCGTTGTTGCAACATCTAATATTATGAAGATTAATATGGAAGATGCAGCACAAATGATTAAAGATACATTAGGACGTGATGATATTACATCATTGCTTGCTACTATGGATCCAGACAGAGCCGCACAAGTACAAGATGTGGTAGGACTAGCAGGCGGTATGCAATCTGAACTAGGGGAAGCTCTTGCTCAGAGATTAGCAGCGGGTTCACAACAGGAATTTATGATGTCCGATGCATATAGACAATTACAATCAAGTCCTATAGCTATGGAACTTCTTCCAGTAATTGAAAGATTGGCGGCTGCGTCAGAACAGGGCGGGACTGAAGGTTTCCAAAATGCATTTGCTAATCTAGGTAGTGATATTGAAAGAATAAGAGGTATAGCATCTGATAACAGAGTTCTATTTACATCTGGCTCAGACGATACAGGCATGAAAGTACTAGCACAATTGATGAGGCAATCGCAAACAGCAGAAGACGCAAATGCTGGATTTGTTAAATTAGGAGAAGACGACCAAGCAGTAATCGGCGCAGTTGAAGTGCAACGACAATTTACAGTCGCTATGGAAGGTGTAAATAATGAACTGATAAAATCTGGTAACTTCGGTGAGAATGTAGCTAAACTTAATAGAGCAAATCTAGCATTAATTGAAACTTTAGAAGCAGAAGCAACAGGTGTTGCAAATCAAGTATCTGGTATTATATTTGATACTACATTTGCTGCGCAAGCAGGTGTGACATCACTTATTAATAGATTTGTAGGAAGTGTGGCAGATATTGCACGTGGTGTCGGACTACTGGATAGTGAGGCAGGAAAAGCCGCAGATGCAGTAAGAGCAATGAGACAATCGATTAATGCTACCTTTGGCGGCGCAGCAGCGTTTGATGCAAATGGTGAATTAGCTTCTGGTCCTATCGGTGACTTAGTTAATAAAATTAATAGTACTGAAACAGAAATATCAAACTTAGGTCCGGATGCAAATCCATATGCGCAAAGTAGATTAACTGCATCATTACAACGTGATAGAGCAGAATTAGAAGAATTAATTTCTGATATCGAAGTAGCAAATCCACAAGCGGCTAATCTACTTAGAATTGAAGCAGGATTAAATGATCTAGTAAGAGCAGATGAAACTGTGAAATATGACCCAGAACGACTAGCATTAGAACAAAAAATGATGTTTACACCACATGGTGCTGGTTATATTGGACAACAAGATGATGAAGGTTATGTACTTCAAGGCGGTGGTCGCATGGAAACTAGTCAACAGGCGAGTGATCGTATATTATCATCATTAGAGGCTAGTTTAGGAACAGATATGAATAAGGACGTATTCAATGCGATACGTTCTGGTAATAGTATTAATTTATTAGATACACTTGGTTTTGACAATGAAAATAACAATATAAGTGCTGAAGAAACTAGAATGGTTGGGGATATGATAATAGCTATGAATGAAAACAATATGCTAAGCCAAGAAAAAGTACAAGAACTAATAGAAGCGATGAAAAATACAACAGGATCTGAAGGAATTTTAGATTTCCGTACAGCATCGGCAGCAGAAAAAGCAGAACGTGACAGATTAATATCTTCAATTGAGACATTAGTAACACAATTAAGACAATAAAACAATTGACACACTGCTAAAAGTGTGTTATGATATGTAAAGATACAGGATTAAATATAATGGCAACTTGGAAAAAATACTTTAAAACATATGATGGCATGCCTGAAAGGCAAACATCAAATCAAAGCGGCAGTGAAGCGTCTAATAAACGTTATAGCTCTTGGCTACCTGAAGTTTATCAGGGACAACCAAACCGTGTTCAGCGTTATGGTCAGTACGATCAGATGGATATGGATTCAGAAGTAAACGCCGCACTAGATATTATTGCTGAATTCTCAACTCTTCAGGATGAACAATCAAAATTGCCATTTAAGTTTGACTTTCCAGAAGATCCAACAGAGTCAGAGAACGATGTTTTACAAAGAACGCTACGCCAATGGTGTTCAGTTAATGAAATGCATAAGCGTATCTTCCGTATCTTTAGAAATGCCATCAAGTATGGTGATCAAGTATTTGTTCGTGATCCAGAAACATATAAACTATTTTGGGTTAATCCTGCTAAAGTAGACAAAGTTATTGTTAATGAAGGTAAAGGCAAACAAGTAGAAGCATATTATGTTCAAGATATGGACATTAATATGGAAAGCATGAACATAACAGCAGATTCTAAGAAGCTAACACAAGCATCAAGTGCTGGTATGGGCATGCCAAACATGAATTCAAACACCACTCAAGGTTACACAGCAGGTGCCGCAGGCGGTTCTCGTTTTGCAAATGATCAATCAACTACCCCAATCGATGCAAAGCATGTTGTTCATATTTCACTAAGTGAAGGTGTTGATGGCTTCTGGCCTTTCGGTACATCTATCTTAGAACCAATCTTTAAAGTTTATAAACAAAAAGAACTACTAGAAGATGCTATTCTAATCTATCGTGTTCAACGTGCGCCAGAACGCAGAGTATTCTATATTGATGTAGGTAACATGCCAACACACAAAGCACGTCAGCACTTAGAGCGTATTAAGAATGAAATTCACCAAAGACGTATTCCAAGTAAAACTGGTGGCGGACAAAACATTACAGATAGTGCATACAATCCACTATCTATTATGGAAGATTACTTCTTTGCATCGACGGCTGAAGGGCGCGGTTCTAAAGTTGAAACACTTCCAGGTGGTGAGAACTTAGGACAGATTGATGATTTGAAATACTTTAACGACAAACTATTACGTGGCTTACGTGTTCCAGCTTCATACTTAGGTGGTATGGATGACGGCGGCGCTACAGTGAATGATGGTCGTGTAGGTACTGCAATGATTGCTGAATTTAGATTTACTAAGTTCTGTGAACGACTACAAGCACTTATCGTTGAGCAACTAGACAATGAGTTTAAGATGTTCTGTAAAAATCGTGGTGTGCAAGTAGAAAGTTCACGTTTCTCGTTACAATTCAATACTCCTCAGAACTTCGGTAAGTTCCGTCAAGCAGAAGTAGATCAAGTTGCAATGAATGTATTCTCATCCATTGAAGGTGCAGACTATATCAGTAAGCGTTTTGCAATGACTCGTTTCTTAGGTCTAACAGAAGACGAAATTCTACAAAACGAAAAGATGTGGCGTGAAGAAAACGGAGATACTGATGAATTAGCAGGCGCTAGTGATACACTTAAAGGTGTAGGTGCAGCTCCCCCTCCAGCAGATGCGGGCGGAGACGATTTTGACTTCGATGAAACAGATGTAGATGATACAGAAGACGGTTCAGTGATTGATGGATCAGAAAACGCAGAAACCGACGAAGAAGTATAAATACTAGTATGAGATATTCAGATTTAACAGAAAATTATTCTCCAGACGAGGATAACCACAACAGTATAGAGCTAGGCGACACTCGTAAAGACCGTCTAACTCTCGTACACCTATCTAAATTGCGTAAAATCCGTGAATACCGTAAGTATCAAGAAGGTATTAAGTCACAGCAAGTACAGCGTCAATATAAAGGCTCTGGTGGTGAAGGCGGCGGCGACATGGAGCTTTAAGCTCTATTAAGTAGTAAGTTTTGCTACTGTAGATACATAATAAATATCTCTACACAAAAAGAACGGCTCAAAAGAAGCCGTTTTTTTGCATTTTCATAACATACACTATAATAACTTATAAATACTTTTGAAACAAAGAGTGTTTCTACACCCGCCACAAATAAGCAGTGGCTTTTTAGATAAGGAGACATAATAATGTCAAGCAAACTAGAACAAGTACTAGAACTTCTTATCAACGAGGAGCGTGAAGCAGCGGAAGAGCTACTGCACGATTTTATCGTAGAAAATGCACGTCAAATTCACGAAGACCTTCTAAACGAAAGTGATGAAGTAGTTGAAGAAGAATTAGAAGAATTAGACGAAGCAGACGATATCCTTAGTGATGAAGAAGAAGCATCAGACGAACTAGAGTTAGATGCATCAGAAATTGAAAACGAAGAATTCTATGACGAAGACGAAATGGAAGACGATGAAGCATTAGACGACCTAGAAATGGGCGATGAAGCAGAATCAGAAGACGGCGTTGAAGCACGTGTAGATGATCTAGAATCAGCACTAGCTGAACTAGAAGCAGAATTCGAAAAAATCATGTCAGGTGAAGACGATGCAGACGAAATGGATGCAGAAGACGAAGCTGAAGATGATATGGAAGAGTCATTCGAACTAGAACTAGACGAGTCAGAAGACGAAGACCTAGAAGAAGGTGAAGAACTTGACCTAGAAGAATCAGACGATGACGCAGACGAAGATGAAGACCTAAACGAGTACGTAACTCCAGTGTCAGCATCAGCAGGCGACAACGGCGATAACACATCATCAACTGTAAACGCAAATCCAAAGCGTCCAGGTGACGATTCAAATGCAGCACCAGTAAAAGCGAATGATGGTAACACATCAGGCGGTAAAGGTGACGCACCAAAAGATATGGGTACAAAGAATGTAAACGTATCAGGTAACTCAAAATCACCAGCAATGTCAAATCAAGCGGCAAAGCCAGGTGACAATGGTGTGAATAACAAGTCAATCACATCATAATTTAATTCTATTTGGAGAAACCAATGACCGTTCTTATTGAAAGATTTTCACACAGTCAAGCAGGTGTTAAAACTCGTATTGTCGAAGGTGAAGACGGTGGAAAAAACATGTTTATGGAAGGCATTTTCGTCCAAGGCGGCGTAAAGAATGCTAACCAACGTGTTTACCCGGTTTCAGAAATCTCAAGAGCAGTAGAAAGCGTTCAGAAAAAAATCTCTGAAGGCTTCCCTGTTCTAGGTGAATGTGATCATCCACCGGAATTAACAGTAAACGTTGACCGTGTGTCACATATTATTGAAAATATGTGGATGGACGGACCAAACGGCTATGGTAAACTTAAAATTGTTCCTACACCAATGGGTAACATCATCAGAACACTAATCGAATCAGGCGCTACTTTAGGTGTCTCATCTCGTGGTTCAGGCGAAGTTGGTAATGATGGTAACGTGAGTAACTTTGAGATTGTAACTGTAGATATCGTAGCTCAACCGAGTGCACCAGAGGCGTACCCGAAAGCGATCTACGAAGGATTAATGAACATGAAAGGCGGCTATCAAACATGGCAGCTTGCACAAAATGTTCAAAACGACAAGTCAGCACAAAAGTACTTGTCAGAAGAAATAGTAAAGTTCATTCGTGAACTTAAACTGTAAAACAGGAGAAGCAACAATGGCAAACGAAATTCTTGCAAATCTTTTAGAGTCTGGCGCACTAAGCGAAGAAGCTGGTGCAGCTATCAAAGAGGCTATGGAAGTAAAACTTAATGAAGCAAGAGAGGAAATTACAGCCGAGTTGCGTGAAGAGTTCGCACAAAAGTTTGAACATGACAAAGGCGTCATCGTTGAAGCAATGGATAATATGCTAAATCAAGCAATCCGTGCCGAAATGACTGAGTTCAAAACGGATCGTGAAGCTCTAATCGCAGAACGAGTTGCGTATAAGAAAGCAATTTCTGAACACGCAAAGATCCTCGAAAAATTCATTACTTCTCATCTTGCAGCAGAAGTTAAGGAACTACAAGCAGACCGTGCAAAAGTAGCTGAAAATCTAGAAACGACCAAGTCGTTTGTAGTGAAGCAACTATCACGTGAACTTGCAGAATTCCACAACGACAAGCGTGAATTAGTAGAAACTAAAGTACGCATGGTAGCAGAGGGTAAAGAACTTCTTACGAAAACTAAGGAATCATTTATCAAACGTTCAGCAGAGTTAGTAGAAAATACAATTTCTAATGCTCTACGTTCGGAAATCGTAACGCTTAAAGAAGACATTCAATCGGCTAAAGAAAATGAATTTGGTCGTAAATTGTTTGAAGCATTCGCAGGCGAATTCATGTCATCACAATTAAATGAAGGCACAGAAGTAGCTAAAATGAATACTAAGCTAAACGAATCTGCTAATAAAGTTGCAGAACTAGAAGCAATGATTACTGCTAAAGAAGCAGATATTGCTACAGCGCAAAAAGCAAATCGTGTAATGGAAGATCGTATTAATCGCAAAGCGAAACTAGACGAACTACTATCACCACTTGCTGGTCAAAAGCGTGAAGTAATGTCTGATTTACTTGAAACAGTAAAAACGAATAATTTAAAAACTGCATTTAAAAAATATTTACCAGCAGTTTTAAATGAATCAGTTTCAGCGAAAGCAGAAACAAAAACATTAACAGAGAGCAAAGTCACAGAACAAACTGGTGATCGTGGAGTAAAACAGGAAACTTCAAAATCAACAGATGGCAATGCAGATATAGTCGTGCTAAGAAAACTAGCCGGTCTAAAGTAATTAACCAGAACACAGGAGAATCAAACAGATGGAAAATCTTTTTGAAGGAAATAACTGGGACAACACACGTGATGCGTTACTAGAAGGTCTAGAAGGCACCAAACGTGACGTAATGTCATCAGTACTAAACAACACAAAAGTAGCTCTTGCTGAATCAGCAACAGCAGGCGCAACACAAGCAGGTAACATTGCGACACTTAACAAAGTGATCCTACCAGTTATCCGTCGTGTGATGCCAACAGTTATCGCAAACGAAATCATCGGCGTACAGCCAATGACTGGTCCAGTAGGTCAGATTCATACACTACGTGTACGTTATGCAGATAACGCAGCAGGCGTAACAGCAGGCCAAGAAGCACTATCACCATTCGATATTGCTAAATCATACTCAGGCGCAGATGGTACAGCACCAGCAGCGACAGCAGCTATGGAAGGTACAGCAGGTAACAGAATGTCAATCCAAGTGATGAAACAAACTGTTGAAGCGAAAACACGTAAGCTATCAGCACGTTGGACATTCGAAGCGGCACAAGACGCTAACGCAATGCACGGCCTAGACGTTGAAGCAGAGATCATGGCAGCACTTGCTATGGAAATCACAGCAGAAATCGACCAAGAAGTTCTAGGTTCACTAGAAAATCTAGCGACAACTGGTGCGACTTTCGACATGAACGCAGCATTCACAGGCACACCAACATTCGTAGGTGATCGTCACGCAGTTCTAGCAACTCTAATCAACCAACAAGCTAACCTAGTAGCACAGCGCACACGTCGCGGTGCAGCAAACTGGGCAGTTGTTTCACCAGCAGCACTAACAGTACTACAGTCAGCAACTACATCAGCTTTCGCACGTACAACAGAAGGTACATTCGAAGCACCAACAAATACAAAATTCGTTGGTACACTAAACGGTACAATGCGTGTATATGTAAACACATATGCAAATGACGCAGCACCAGTTCTACTAGGCTATAAAGGCTCAGGCGAAATTGATGCAGCAGCATTCTATTGCCCATACGTACCGCTAATGTCATCAGGCGTTGTTGTGGATCCAACATCATTCGAACCAGTAGTGTCATTCATGACTCGTTACGGTTACGTTGAGTTAACAAACACAGCATCATCACTAGGTAACGCAGCAGATTACGTTTCAAAAATCGACGTTGCAAACCTAGCATTCGTATAAGTTTTACTTAAACGATTAAAATAATTAGACCCGGGAGGAAACTTCCGGGTTTTTTATTGGCTCCTTCTTTAATTCGATAATCTGATAAATAGACTTGTATAATTAAGTTTGGAAGAACATATCATGGCAGAACAATTAAAATTTGGTGACCGACTATTCCTTAAAGGTGAAAAAGTTCTCTTCGATAATGGCACAGATGCCGCAATTATTGAATCGAGAAATCAAACGCTTATAATCGGAGATACTGACGGTCCGGAACACAACGTTATAATCAACGGTAATCTTACAGTAGAAGGTACTACAACTACTGTAAATACTCAACAAACAACAATAGCAGATCCATTCATGCTGATAACTTCATTGGATGTAGATAAAGCAGGTATTGAAGTTGATAGAGATGGTGAAACAAATGCACAGTTTGGTTGGAATGAAGAAGAAGACAGATGGGAAGCATTTCATACATCGTCTTTATTTTCATCAACTATGGAAAGTACAACCTTAACAACTAGTGATTTAACTGCAACTGGTACTTCTATATTAAGTGATCTGGAGTCCCCACTTGTAACTATCACAGGTGGTAATATTGATGACACTGTTATCGGTGCAACAACTAGAGCATCGGGTAAATTTACATTTTTAGAAGCAAGCGAAGACGTTACATTCTCAAAAGATTTATCAGTAGCTGGCGATGTAGACATTCAAGGGTCGTTTACTACTATAACTACAGATGGACTAACTGAAGGCACAACTAATTTATACTTCACTGATGAACGTGTTGATGATAGAATTAGTAATCTATTTAATGCATCATATGGTATTTCAGCTTTATACACTGATCCTGCTAATACATTCGAAATCAGTTTCGATGCTACAAACATAGGTATAGGTGAAGAGGTTCTTGATACAACAAATACTACACAAGCAGCATTCAGAACAATAAGAGAAGGTCGAATAGCTTCTGGTGGAAACGGTGATCTAATAGTTTCTCTTTCTACTGATAGTAATGAGATTGTTATCGACACATCAGAAAAAATCAATAAACTTGAGTTTGATACATTTACTGGTAATGGTACTACAACCCAGTATAGTCTTTCATATTCTGTGTCACAAGATTGGCAAGTTCTAGTATATATTGACGGCGTAGTACAAGAACCAACAACTTCATATACAATGTCTGGTACAACGCTTACTTTATCTGCTGCATTAGCTAACGGCAGTGTGATGAATGTGATTAAAATGGCTACCAATACATCTGCATCGTCTGTCACAAATGCCGACACATTGAACGCATTTGCAGGATCTTATTACTTAGATTATACAAACTTTACTAACACTCCAACAATTCCAACAAACGTATCATCATTTACAAATGATAGTGGTTACATTACTAGCGCAGACATTCCGACAAATCACATGGTTAATGATGCAAGTAATACAGTTGCAGGAAGCATTAGTCCATCAGTAGATGCGACACACGATTTAGGAACAGCAACAGAACAGTGGAATACAATCTATGGTCATACAGTTGAAGCGACATTTGCAGATTTAGCAGAACGTTATGCGGCAGATGCTCCTTATGAACCAGGAACAGTATTAGTATTCGGTGGCGAAGCAGAAGTAACTACAACTACAATGTTAGCAAGTACAAAAGTTGTTGGTATTGTCTCTACAGACCCAGCACTTAAAATGAATTCAGCGGCAGGTAACTCTGACACTCATCCGTATATTGCTCTTAAAGGACGTGTACCATGTAAAGTAATCGGCGAGATTAATAGGGGTGATTTATTAGTAACCTCAGACAAAGCAGGATATGCAAAAAGATCACTCGGTGTACCAATGATTGGTACTGTAATCGGTAAAGCAATCGGTAACAATGAGAGTGGCGAAGGGATTATTGAAGTGTTTGTGAGTATGATGTAATGACTACAAATATTAACTCGCATATTTTAGGAACCTCTACCGTACAGAATACTAATCTACATGATAATGTATTTGGCAGTTCAGTAGGCACCGCAGTTGAAGGTCATACTACATTAACCATTAATACTAGTGGTGATTTGTCAGGTGGCGGAACTATTACGTTAGGTACTGGCGGAACTCTTGTGGTGAGTTATACTGGTCCTACTATACCAACTAATGTATCAGAATTTACAAATGACAGTGGATATATCACATCTGCATCTATACCAACTAATGTAAGTTCATTCACAAACGATAGTGCATACATTACATCTGCGTCTATACCATCTAATGTATCGGAATTTATAAATGATAGTGCATACATCACAGCTTCAGCTATACCAAGTAATATAAGTTCATTCACAAATGATAGTGCATATATTACATCTGCATCTATACCAACTGCTATAAGTTCATTCACAAATGATAGTGCATATATTACATCTGCATCTATACCAACTAATGTAAGTTCATTCACAAATGATAGTGGATACTTGACAGCACATCAAGACCTATCATCATATGCATTAA
>OCVR010001786.1_pt1 | contig 16897 bp, 12 predicted proteins | sample 1539091 | NCBI WGS metagenome assembly OCVR01 (sample SAMEA3355530, study PRJEB22509) | marine metagenome | biome: marine; feature: coastal ocean; material: water | place: USA | collected 2010-08-07 | depth 16 m | reverse complement strand
GGCTATGCCCTCTACAACCTAGAAAACGATTTGGGTGAATCCCAAAACCTGATCCAATCCGAAAAGAAAAGATCAGAAAAAATGATTGCCCAGCTCAATGATTGGAAGGCCGGACTGGAAAAGCCCCGCTGGGACGAGGCGGAAGTCTGGTTCCGCACCCATAGCAAAAACCACATTCGAATTATTGAAGGGGAATAGGGTTTATTTCACCCATTCAAACTCGGCAAAAATTACTTTAGTAATGTCGGAACCGGCCTTGGGCATGATACCCATACTGTCTGCCACAGACCAGTCACTTAGCCCAACTCCATGACTGATTAGCTGTTTGGCCGGGAGGGTCATTCTTTGCCAGTCATTGGAAGCGGTAATCTCGAGCTCCGTGGTAAATCGGCGGTTGGCACTCAAAACAACTTTTTGTGGTTGGGTGCAATAAAAACGAAAGCTCAGCTTGGATCCTTTGAGTGCTTTCCATTTGGGATCGGAGAACTGGATATTCTTGGTTCCCCTGCGATTATCCAAAGGACGAAAACCCTGTACGCCGCCTACTCCTTCCGCTGGACCGACATGAGACCATTGCCCGGTTCCATCGGAAATTAAATCGGATTTCTTATCCGTAGCTACGGCCATGCCTAGCTTCGATGGAATGACCGCCTCAAAATCGGAGGAAAGAACGCTGTCATTCTGGTAACGAATATTGGCATAGCAAAACAAATAATCATCCACATTCATAACCGGCAGCTTAGCCACCCAGGTATTTCCCTGCCTGACCGAATCAACATCCCTCCAGAAGCGGGCAATATTATTGGATGTCTTCAGGCATTGATAAACTTGTAATTCCTTGATCTCTGCGGGGCTTTCAGGAGTCAGGTGCAACTCGGGTAAACCATCTGCATCCAGTTTTATTTTTGACTGAGGACGCTGTGGCCAAAAATGATTTTTGCCCAGCACATGCTTCTCCAGCCATAGCTTGCAATTATCTCCGAGTTTCTCGGTATTGTGATGACCGCGTGCCTGAACCGCAAAGTCCCAGGGCACTCCGGACTTGAAGTTTTTAAAAGTTTCACATCCCCGTTCATGACCACCATGATGATCATTGGATCCGTTCAGCCATAGACTGGCGGCTGTTATATGAGGGGCGTGGGCTTGTGGAGCGACCGCCGAAAGATACAGTTTTTGTCCCGGTGATTTCTCCGGTTCCTGGTATGGGTTGTTGTGCATCCATACCGCACGGTCGCGATAATAGTTGATCCAACCAATCCCAAAGTAAGCAACGATCGCCTTGACTCGAGGATCCATTCCCAGATTCCACATAATCGTTCCACCGTAAGAGTAACCCTTAGCCCCAATACGATCTGAATCGACTTCTTTTTGAGCCAGCAAATAACTGAGAGCTCTGCGTTGCACCGCATTCCATAAATAATGAGAAGTCGCCTTGGAGTTTGTGGTTTGGCTACCATCAGGCATCCGGTCATAAATCAATGCATGCCCCATTTTTTTGGCTTCCATGTGGCCGTGAGCCAAAGGACTGGGATACTTGGTATAATCACCCCGAGTATTGATCCCAGAATAATCATGAGCCATCACCGCCCATCCATCGTTCACATATTGCATATCAATCGCGGGACGACCCATCCATCCATGAACATTCAATAAACCAGGTAATTTCCTCGCTCCCACCTTGACTGCATACTTGCAAAACACCCGTACCTCTTCACCATTCACATAGGCACTGATGTAGGATTCCTTTGAAAAGATTCCGTCTTTGGTTTCCTGCCTGACAATCTCCTCCTTAAAATCTCCCTGATCCGGATCGTAATCCTTCCAAATATCCGGCGGAGTAGGCAATGGTGCGGCCTTGGCAATCGTTAGAAAAATACTGAGTAGAAGTATAGGATATCGCATGGGAGAAATTTTCAAATTACAATTTTGTTGAAGCTATAACAAACTTTTCAAAGGAAATAAATTATCTCTTTGATCTATAATGAACAGGCGAAGGTTAGTCCCCCTTCACATTCCTAATATCTTCAGGCTCTTTAACCGGCCACTCTTTGCAATGTTTTCTTAATACCTTAAAGGCAATCCGCCAATTGGGTGCACTTGCTTGCGCAGTATTTGAAACTGGTTTAACAGGTCTAAATGCTCGGGCAAAGTGGGCACCATCATCCTCTATTTTCATATTAATTTCCCATCCGTCTTCATTTAACTCATTGATAATTCTGGTATAATTCTCTTCAATTCGCTGCGAGATTTGCTGCTGACGGATCTTGGTAATTTCTTTGGCTTCTTCAACCTGAATGGCAGACAGATTTTTACGAATTTCATCCGCCAGTTCCCCGACCCTTCCTCTTCCATTGAGTGGTGCACCATTCTCAGCACTAATATTTAGCCAGATATATGCCTCGAGTTTATTTTGACGAACGCCCTCCCCGCTTTGATAAGATAGCCCCACCTTAGACTGGGCACTGTCATGCCCTTGCTCAGCCGCCTTGTGGTACCACTTAAAAGCTTCTGCCATATCTTTCTTACCGCCCTCACCCTCCGTATAAAGTCCGGCTAACTCGAATTGTGAATCCGCATCACCATCAGCGGCAACAAGTTTTACTTTATTAAAGTGTAAGTCCGCTTTCTTGTTACTGTAAGATGTAAAAGGTAGCACACAGACTAGTAGAATAATTGAGGACGAAATTGTGTATGTCTGTTTCATTTTTTGTAGTTGATTTGGTTCGCTAGCGCAGGAGTTTATTTAGAAATTCCTGACGGCTCACCTTCGGTTTTGGCCGGTCTTTTTCCCAGTACTGCAAGTGACATTCCACGCCAATCTTCTTGCATGCCTCAAGCATAATCTCTCCAAAAATGGGACTATGTATACCATTGGATCCACTTGTGGTGGGAAATTCCCGGTTTACATTATAGAAAAGATGTAAAGGAGGATCATCCTTAGTGAGGTGAACAACCGGTGAGCATTTCAAGGCAAGTTCTTTATACTTGTTCCAGTTCTTCATCATTTCCTCTGCCGTTTCCGCCCCAAACGGTAGGTAAGGCATGGGGTTTCCAAATGTTTCCCCCCCAATTCTTTCCTTGATTACAAAGGGATTCATGGTGGTCTGTGCCCCCGCAACCTGAGCACCGGCAATTCGGGACGAATACCTCTTGACCGGATCAGAACTTTCGGGGTTCGCAATATCATCGTGTAAGGCAATCAATAAACTGGAGCATCCCCCGGCGGATCCCCCGGTTGCCACAATTCGACTGGAATCAATCTTCCATTCCTTCGCTTTAAAACGAAGAAACTGAACCGCCCGCAGGGCAGAATCCAACATCGCGGGTTGGAGAGCCCCTTCATTGACTAACGGATAACTGATGGACGCAATATGATAGCCTTGCTTCAGTTGATGAGGCCTAAGCACTTCATCTTTTTTACCCCCCATCCATCCTCCTCCGTGAATTTGCAGAAGAACTCCCACCGGTTCAGTGGAGTCAAAGCGCCAGAAGTTGATCAGTTCTTTAGGGTGTGAACCATATTTTATATCTCTATGTGTAGGTGAAAGCTCGTTGGGTTTAAGGGTTGTTGCTTGTTTTCCCTCAACCAGGCAGAAGAGGCTACAAAGAGCTAAAACCTGAAATACTTTCAAAATTTTACTGATCATATAATATGGTAATTACTTTTTGGAAAGACCGACAATATAATCCAGCATCGAGGCAAACTCTTTAACGGAGAAAGGATGCATCAATCCGGCGGGCATCATCGAGTTGGGCAAAGTCGAACGATTGGCAACCTCTGACTTGATTAAGATATGTTCCTGACTTGCCATATCCCGCATCACGAGCTTGTCCGGTGTCTCCTCGGTCACAAAACCCATTACCGCACGGTCGTCTTTCATGGTGACCAGGTTTGTGGCAAAACCCTGCGCGATCGACTTGTTGGGATGAAGGATTGCCTCCGCCAATTCATTACGTGGATAAATAGCGGCAATATTTCCGAGGTAAGGTCCTTTCTGTGGATCATCCTCGCGTACGGTATGACAACTTGCACAGGCTGCCTTGGTAAATATGGCTTCACCTAACCCTGCATCCCCTTTCATTGCCTTCACTTGAATGAGTACCTGATCGGTTGGCAAACTAGCCACTTTGGGAGAAGTGTCCTTGTTGGTTTCTTCAATCTTAAAATGTCGCATCGCCCGAACAGCGGCTTGCTTAACGCCTGGATCTGAATCTTTGGACGCAACTAGGATTTGATCATCATAAGACCGGTTCCGTAGATCGACCAGTACCGTGATCAAGAGAGCCTTCTTTGATGGGGTATTCCAACAATCTTGAATGAATGCCGTTGCATTCGCTTTGGCTTCCGCATTGGCATTTTTCCGACTGGAAATATCCACGATACCAGAATAAGCCCATTTGGTTTTCGGTAGCTTAGGGTCACCCTTTGCCAATTCCACAAGTGCATGATGGAACTGGTCAAGTTTACGGTTATTCTTGAGGAAGGAATCTTTACCCGACCGAAGAACTAGTCTATCGCCACGGGATTCAATGAGAATTAAGGCATCAATAATCGGAGATAGAAACTGAGGGTCAGCTGGTTTAAGTAAACATTTAACAATTTGAGTGAGCTCTTTTGATTCAAGCTTTTCGTTGTTCGCCGATGAAGCCAAAATCTTGAAGGCTGCATCAGGAATGTCTTCCTTATCCACAAGTTGGGAGGCCATGGTTGGAACTAGCGAGGAATCCTTTCGAGCAAGCTCCACCATTTTAAGAAGAGACTCGTTATCCTCGATCCGGTTTTGGCTCATAAACTCTAAATATTTCCCGACTTTTTCATTCGATACTAATCCGACAGCCTGGCGAAGAACATCGAGAATATGTGCGGACTGTTCCCATGTAGTCATTTCATAATACGGACCACGAGTATCGGGCCTGCCCCCCCAATGCTTAGAGTCCCAATCTTTTTCTTTATGATATAATCGGGAGAGGATTTCAAATGAATGATCAAATAAAAGATCATCTGGACTGCTTAAATGTTTCTCCAATGAATTAACCACCTCGGGAATATGCATACGCATGAGGGCAAAGGATGCTCCTTTCCTTTCTGCCAGACTGGAAGATGGGTTCTTTAAAACCGCCAAAACTGGCTCGTAAGCCCGCAAGACTTCCATTGCCCGATAAGCAACATGAGCGAGGGTTGGATCTGTGTCACCTAAGCTTGCAGACACTTCAACGGCTAACTCGGCTCTCTTTTGGCGAACCGTCGATACAATCGCCTCCAATCGGGTTCTAGGATCAGAACTACTAAGGCCTTTCTTTAATAAATCAACCGGAGCCAAGCCTGGCTTCCCCTGAGTTACCAGATCCATCCCGAGGTCACCAAGAGCACGCATAACAAAAGCACCAAGCTTAGGGTCATTGGAAAGACTCGTCAGTTTCTGCAAAACCTTCGAGCAGGGAAAACGAGAACTAGTCAGAAGCCGTTGAGAGATTGAATACAAAGCCATAACCCGCGAACGGAGTTCCTTCGAAGAATCCTCAGCCAGAACATGGAGAGAATCGGTCATTTCGACGCTCTCAGGTCTACGAAGTAAGGTACGTTGAGCCGACATGGCCCGGACTTGACTGGGCGATTCGAACAAACCGATCAGTTCCTGATCGGAAAGCATTTCAAATTTTGGAAGGGGTACGGGCTGAAAACCCTTCGGTTTTACCTGCACCACAAACCCGTGCTCCGGACCCGCCCAGTTAAAAGAGGCCGGACCATTCCAGCTGGCCTGATAGACCCGGCTCATACCATCCACATCGGCATCTGTTGGGCGATTGACTTTGATGAAGTTCTTGGGTGCTTGCGTTTCGACAAAACCTGCACCTTTTCGCTCCACTTGATGACGATATAGGCCTGCCCGTCCCCAGTCACAGGTAAAGGGGGCATTGGCCCATTCCTTGGGAAATCCCGGTTCATGAATGTAGACTCCTCCACAACCGGAACCACCTCCATAGTCGGCTAAAGGTGCGATGATTTCATCTGCAAAATTCAAATACAAACGCGGATACCCATGGTCATCCAATCCACTAAAATGATGAAATCTCACATTCCACCCTCCACCGTCATTAGTATTATCCCTTCCAAATAAATCGAGTAATGGACTGGTGGGCACGGCGAGTATATTTCGTGTGCCGTAGGAAAACAATTCCAAGCCGGATCCATCAGGTCGAAAGCGGTAGACCCCACCTCCGCGGTTCTGCAATTTCCTCCCATCGGATCCGATTGCTTCGATGAAACCAAAGTCCCCACCTGCCACATAAATCCAACCATCCACGCCCAAATCCAATCCATTAGTGGTATGATCAGCAGGCCGATCCTTGAATCCGAACGCGATATTGGAAACCAAACGCTTACTGTCCTCAGCAACGCCGTCTCCGTCCCGATCAAAGAAAACCGACACATGAGGCGGGTGCAAAAGATAGAGACGGTCATGATCCCAAATCAAGCCCCGTGGTGAATCAATCGAAGCAATAAACTCCGTCACCTCGTCGGCACGGCCATCTCCGTCCTTATCTCTGAGTCTGAGGACCCTTCCGCGATCGGCATCGCGGCCCAGGGAACCACATCCGTCACTCGAAACATAAAGGTCACCACCTGGGGATGCCGCCACATAAACCGGATAGTTTGCGGTTTGCCAGGGTGCAAAAAGAGTGGCCTCGAAGCCATCGGGTACACTCACCCCACCCTTCTTGAGAATGGCTGCTTCTTCAGCAGAGCTAAGTTTTACTATCGTGGGCTTGCTATTTCCACTTTTGGCGAGCACAGCATCTTTTGAGGAAGGGCTACCAATGAGTCCAGTTCCCAAGAGACAAAACAGGAGAAAATTGAGGTAAGTATTTTTGATCATTTTCTAAAATAGTAAAAGTTCACTGACAAAGAATGATTTGTAAAAATGTTACTCTCCAGAAAAAGAGTAAGGATGAGGGTAAGGTGCGTTGGATCTACTTCTGTGTAGCCCAAGTAATTCCATTGGCCACCATGTCGAGGAACTCTTTGGTTGATACAGTCTCATTATGATGCCCCATAGTGGTCGCATAAAGTTTGAATCCATCTTTTTCTTTAACCCACGCCAAGGCTTGCGGTTCAGCAGGCTTATGCTGCTCTCCATTGTCCCCGTAAGCCAATACCGTTGTTCCCTCCAAAACAGAAGGTACCATATAAAGTTCCCCTTTTGGCGTTCTCCACTTACTGGGTAATCCTTTGACTACTGGATGCTTAGTCTGGTCTTCTGCAATGGTAACATCATAAGGAACATGAGGGCCGTGCCCGGAAGAGACCACTCCGAGCATTTTGTTCCAACTTTTTTCTTCAGGTTTTTGATCTCTGAGGAAAAGATGAAAGGTATGCATGGCACAATGCATGGCGATGGCAGGCACGCCCCCTTTGTGAACTTCTACAATCTTGTCAATGAACTCACTATCATCCTCTCTCGCAAAGCAGAAATTATAAAATATAAAATCATATCCTTTTGCCCAATCATCGGTTCCTAAAAGACCCTTCATTCGACGAGGGTCCATTTCAAATAGAACATCCCATTCCACCGATATCCGTTTACTGATCTCTAGAGTAATTATATTCTTTTGGGTCGCATAATCGTGATGCCCACCACCCGTTACAAGAAGTCCCTTTAATTTTTTCTTTTCTTCAGAATAGGAAAAGAAGGGAAGCGATAAGGAAAAAAACAGGAGCAGGGAGATTTTCATAGATTATATCAACAGTTTAATAGGGAGGAGGAATGTGGATATACTAGTCGTTGATGGCTACAATCCAAATATTACGAAAACGAACGGGGTTTCCATGATACTGCATTTTTAAAGGACCTTTGTCCGCATGCTTTTTGTATTCCGAAATCGAGTGAGGCCCACGCCAACCTGTTGCCCCACTTAATTCAAGGTTATCATGGATGATATGACCATTGTGAACCACATGGAATTTTGCCTTCCGGGTAACTTCACCCTTGGCATTGAAAGTCGGTCGATTGAAAGTAATATCATATGTTTGCCATTCACCCGGCCCACGGCTTGCATTCACTAAAGGTTTAGCCCGACCATACAGGGCTCCGCACTGACCGTCCGGGTAAGTAATATTGTTGTAGGAGTCAAGTACCTGAACTTCGTACTGCCCCATAAGGAAAACTCCACTATTCCCACGCCCCTGACCGGTTCCTTTGGCCACCCTTGGGGTGGCAAATTCGACATGTAAACGACAGGAGCCAAATTCTTTCTTACTCTGTAAATCGCCGCCCCCACGAACAGATTCCAGAGCCCCTTCCACTAATTTCCACTTGGTCGGACCGCCATTCCTCGCCTGCCAATTTTGGAGAGTCTTTTTCGTTCCATCAAATAAAACAATTGCCTCCTTAGGTGACTTGGCAGCCTTGGCATCGTAAGGCCTCGGTTCAACTATCTTGGGTTGGGGTTGTTTCTTGGGATCGGTTTCGTGTACTTTAATACCATCGATAAACATATACTCAGTCTTTCCGCGCATTTCCTTACGGATTTCGGGACCGTCTTTAGCCCAAAGAATCGAAGTTAAGGTTGCACAAAGAAAAGCCATTGTTGATATTTTATTCATTGTTTGCATTTCGCTTATTCAGCCAAACTTTGTCAATTTTATATCCTTTCGTATTTACTCTTTCTTGAACCAGCAATCCTACCTTTTTTATAGATGAGAAAAATTCCATTCCTTATCCTTATCCTCTTTTCACACTTTGCCTGTGCCGATAACGGGCTCGCTCCGGAAATTACAGATCTTAATGCCAAAGATATATCCTTCGAACTCGAAAAGAAACTGGCTTACCTCAAATCCCCTTTTATTAATTCATCCCCTCGAGACAAGGGAGATGGTTTGCTCGTGGGGAGCCTCGAAAACGGAAACAATAATAAGAATTCAATTCTTTTATATGCCCAAGAACTCGCCGAAACCTCTAATACAATCAAGAACGGACGAACGGATAGCCTTCTCATTGCCCACAAAGGAAAATTGATCTTTGAATCCTACTTTCGTCGAGGACGGGCAAATTTTCCCCATTATCAAATGTCGATCACCAAGTCCTATACCACCATGGCTCTTGGACGGGCGATGCAATTGGGCTATCTCAACATGGAAGATCTGAACAAACCTGTAATCTCCTTTCTCAAAAGGCTTGACCCATCCAAACTGGTAAAAGGAGCAAGTTCTATCACGCTACATGAAGCCATGCAGATGAGATCGGGAATTCGACTACCGGAGAAAAGAATTAGTCAACTCATCAAAAAACCAGAACGTCTCATTGGCCAAGGCCAGATTCAAGCTTATCTTCAATTTAGCTCAGCCATCCCCTCTTTCCCTCGGGACTATAAATACCAGGCATCCGATCCATCCATCACCATGCAAGTATTGGAAGCAATCGTACCTGGGACCGCCCAGGATTTCATACGCGATAAACTACTTAAGCCTATGCAAATTACCAATTACCACTGGCAGGACGACATCAGTGGGTTGCCAAAATCGGCAGCCGGTTCGAGTTTCTTATCCCGCGATATGGTAAAAATGGGCCTACTCGTACTCAAAAATGGTAAGTGGGGCGGCAAGCAACACATCCCTTCATCTTTTATCAAACAGGCAACCTCCCCCCTCGTGCAGGCTAATAATGAGAATAATTACGGCTATTTTTGGTGGAGCCAAAACAGAGAAATTGAAGGAACGAAATACTATGTAATTCAAGGTCGTGGAGCCGGCGGGCAATTTATTTTCATATTCCCCAGCATTGAACTTGTGGTTGTCGGAACTGCCCACAATAAAGGAATGGGCACCATGCTGAAGGAACTACCCGAAAGACTTGTGCCGGCCTTTACCGAAGGCTAAAAGATATCTTTACTAGTAAAGTTTGATAATTCAATCCAACATCAGGGACAGGTAAATTACTTTTTTTACGGGAGGAGTGGTGAAGGATCATTATTTAATAAAAGGAAAGATTGGATTCTTCGAGTGCGAATCCCGCATGGCAACTTCTATTTTCTTAACGATCTGGGGGTACTCGCCTGCAAGGTTATTCTCTTCGCCAATATCCTTGCTTAGGTCATACAATTCAATGGGAGAGTTCGGATTCTTGCGAACATTTAATCGTACCCCCTTCCACTTCCCCATACGAACTGCCTGTTTGCCTCCACGCTCGTGAAATTCCCAATATAAATAATCTCTCTTCTTTTGCATCTTTTTTTGCCCGAGCAGGGTGGGTGCAAAGGACACTCCATCCAATCCACCAGGTGTCTCGGCACCTGATAATTCGCAAAGCGTAGGCAATAAGTCCCACCCTGCGGCGATATGTGAACTGGATGTACCTGGTTTTATTTTGCCGGGCCACCAAGCCACAGTCGCAACACGAATCCCTCCCTCGTAAAGATCGCGCTTATATCCTCGGAGCGGGCCATTACTGTCAAAGAAATCTGGTTTATGCCCGCCTTCCTTGTGCGGACCATTGTCGGAGGTGAAAATCACAAGGGTGTTATCATCGATTTTCAATTCTTCCAGCAAACCAAGAATCCTTCCCACATCCTCATCCATGTGAACCATCATCGCAGCAAAGGCCGCCACCGGATTTTTAATGACTGAACCACCATATTTACCAGTAACATTTTCAAACTCGGGAAATTTCTTGCGCCAAGGTGCGATTCGTTCCTCGGGGGATTGCATCGCAGCGTGAGGAATGGTGAATGGAACATAACAAAAGAATGGATTATCTTTGTTTTTACGAATGAACTTAAGGCATTCATCCGCGATTAAACTGTGGGAATATTTCTTGCGATTAAGTTCGACTTTATTTCGATCGCTCCACACATGAGTGGGATAAAAATTATGGGACTGACGCTGGCAATTCAATCCGTAAAAACGGTCAAATCCTTGATTCATAGGATCGCCCTCAGATCTAGGGAATCCTAATCCCCACTTCCCAAACATTCCCGAAACATAACCCGTAGATTTAAGCACTTCGGGAATAGTTTCAGCTTTTGCAGGTAAGGGATGCTGGCCCTCCGGTTTAATTTCTTTATTTCCGCGAATGTAGCCGTGCCCGGTGTGGAGGCCCGTCATTAGACTGGCTCGAGATGGAGCACATACAGTGCTCGATGCATAAAAGTCTGTGAGCTTCATACCTTCTCTTGCCATCCGGTCCACGTTTGGAGTCTTAAATTTCTTTTGTCCGAAACAGGAGAAGTCTCCATAACCTGCATCATCTACCATAATATAGATAAAATTCGGTTTGCGATCCCCAGCGTAACCAAAGAAGCTGAGTAAGAGTGGAATAATAGATAAGAATTTCATTCGTTCGAGATTTTGTTTCAAATAAAAAATTTACCAAAAAATAAAACGAAGAGAAGGTCACGCATAATCATTAACTTCAAGGAAATGTTTATAGTTTAGCCCATTGTTCAATATTGACCTCTTCTTAAATTCACTTTGCTTTTATAAAGTGCACATATTTTACCTATTACTGGGGCTAAGCTTTTTTTCAGGAACTATGGGGTATTCGAGAAAAAAATCAGATCGACCGAGCCAACCCTTAATTATTGACCCACCCTTCAAGTTCAAACTTCTATCGTGACTTGTCCCTTGGTCCATACATTACTTTTATTATGACAACTCCAAGATTTCTCTATTTAAGTCTCTCCTTTCTGATACTTACTTGTCCTCTTTACCCTGAGCCCAAAAATGTTTTGCTTATCCTCAGCGACGATCATCGTTACGACTTCATGAGCTTCATGGAGGAATCGCCCGAATTCCTTGAGACACCGAATCTCGACCGTATCGCCAAGGAAGGTGCTCATCTCGCTAATGCCTTCGTTACCACCTCTCTCTGCTCCCCGAGTCGTGCTTCCATCCTGACTGGGCAGTATATGCGACACCACCGAGTGGTGGACAACCAGCGACCTGTTCCTGCTGGAACCATGTTCTTTCCAGAATACCTACAGGACGCTGGCTACACTACCGGATATGTGGGCAAGTGGCACATGGGGCACGAAGATGACACACCCCGCAAGGGCTTTGATCACTGGGTTAGTTTTGCGGGTCAGGGAACTTATTTCGATCCCACTTTCAACATCAATGGAAAAAGAAAGGCATTCAAGGGATACAACGCCGACCTACTCACCGATCAAGCGATTAGCTGGCTCGACCAAGTGGGTAAACCTGTAAAAAAGCAAAAGCCCTTCTTTCTGCAAATTGGATTTAAAGCAGTACACTACCCTTTTCAACCACCACCCCGTCATGCCAAGCGATACCAAGGGAAGAAAATCGACTACCCCGAAACCATGGCTAACACCGAGGAGAACTATTTGTCTCAGTCAAATTGGATTCGAGAACGTAGATATGGAATCCATGGAATCGACCACATGGAAACCGGTGCTCTTGATCAAGATCCTGTACCCGACTTTGACGAACTCTATCATAATTTTTGTGAGACCGTACATGCCATGGACGAGAATATCGGGCGGGTTCTCAATCATCTGGATAAGCTTAAATTAACTAAAAACACTTTGGTCATTTATCTAGGAGATAATGGATTTGCACTGGGCGAACACGGTTTTTACGACAAACGAGATGCCTTCGAGGAATCAATCCGTATACCTATGCTGGCTCGAGCTCCTGGAATCATTAAACCAGGAACCAAAATTAAGGAAATGGCCCTCAATGTCGACCTAGCTCCCACCATCTTGGAGTATGCCGGCGTGGTTCTGCCCGAAAAGCCCAAGATGGACGGTCAGTCTCTTCTTCCGCTTCTCAAGGGGCAAAAGCCAACGGATAAATGGCGTGAACATTTTGTCTACGAATATCATTGGGAATGGAACTTTCCCGCCACTCCCACCACTTTCTCCATCCGAACGGATCACCAGAAATATGTCTATTACCATGGTGTTTGGGACCGTAATGGATTCTACGATCTCACATCTGACCCCCACGAACGCCACAACCTGATTCGAGTGCCCGCATATCAGGAAAGAATTATGGAACTCCGAGAGAAACTCTTTGATGAACTGGATAGCTCGGGAGATCTTGCAATTCCAATACGCCGTCCAAAAAACGAACAGTTTTACGATCGTAAGCTCAGACGCTAAATACAATATATTCCTTTAATTTTAAGGAGGAAAAAGATTTTGATTTTCGAAGAACTGGACTTTAATTCCACCCCCATAGGTGACTTGGTATTGCGCCGCAGAAGAATACCGAAACTGGGGGATATTGATGTTTATGAAGTCAAACTGGGGGACGATTTTTTAATGTCCAGCCTATTTCATGAAGCAGAACATCAGCTCGCCAAGCTCGGGCTTAATTTAATGGAAAGGGACGATCTAGATGTAGTGGTGGGAGGCCTCGGGTTGGGATATACTGCGGTCGCAGCACTGGAAGATCCACGAGTAAGCTCGCTTGTCGTTATCGAATACCTAGCACCCGTAATCGAATGGCATCAAAGCGGATTGGTTCCCCTGGGGGAAACGCTCGCTCTCGATGATCGTTGCCGCTTAATTCATGGCGACTTTTTTGCTCTCTCCCGGAACATTGAAAAAAGTTTTGATCCGATGAATGCGGAAAAAAAACACGATGCCATACTGCTGGATATTGATCATACCCCGACTAATGTATTGCACCAGACCAATTCACGTTTTTACACCGAAGAAGGGTTAAGTGAACTCGCAAAGCACCTGAAACCCGGAGGAATTTTCGCCCTCTGGGCCGATGGTGAACCGGAAACTTTCTTCACTGACCGCCTCGGTAAAATTTGGGGATGGGCCGATGCACATACGATCGAATTTGGCAATCCCATCACTGAAGACATTTCAAAAGGCACCGTTTACCTGGCCCAAAACCCTGAGTAAGATTATAATCCATTATCCGACAGGTTTCCTGAGCTTGTTCAAATGAACATTTATTCTTCTGTCATTGCCCCCTGGAACAATTTGGTACGCGTACTCGAATCACGCTTCAGAAAACTCTCAAAACTCTTTAATTTTATTGCCGTCACTCGGGTCGTTCGTTCGGGTGTAAATGACCCCGAACTGAAAAACCATGTCAACCGATCGTACACTACTGAAAATTCACAAAACAAATATCTTCGCGATAGGCTTGATCCCGCTTTTCAAGCGGTTTGAACAGAACATATATCCAAAACAAATTGTAACCGCCTGTCTTTTTGCATTCGGTTTAATTTCTTCTCTCTCCCATGCGGAAAGGGCCGAGAGCAAAGAACCGACCCCCATGGTAAACCACGCCTGGGGAAACCTCTATGGCTTTCATCAGTCCAGGGCTCACTATCGCAGTGGAAAAACTTACCTGACCTGGGTGGGTCCCGATAATCACCCATATGTTTCTGATTACAATCATAAGAAGAAGGAATGGTCAGTTCATCAGCGGGTGGGAACGAACCTGATCTCACCACTGGACTACCACGGCAATCCGTCTATTCTGGTTGATCAGAAAGGCTTGTTGCATGTGTTTTATGGAGGGCACAACAGGCACATGCGATACAGTAGATCAAAAAAACCATTATCCAATCGTGACTGGCTGGACTTCACATCGTACATCCCGTACACCGACAGCACCTACCCTCAACTTTTCGAAATGTCCGACGGTACGATTTATTGTTTTTATCGTCGGAGAACTCACCGGGGAAACTGGACTTACATCACAACCCGGGATAATGGGATGACCTGGTCGAAGGAGGTGCATGTGCTCGATGGACGATCTCCTCCCGGAAATGGTTGGTACGCCGCTTTTTCCAAGGATCCCAATCGGGATCATATTCATCTGTTATTCCTATGGCATGCCTCCAAGGACAACCTGCCCGACAGTCGACGAAATTTGTACTATATTCAAATGGATCATTCCACCCGGCAATGGACGACAATGGAAAATGAAGAACTCACCACTCCGTTATCATTTGAAGAAGCAAATGATAAAGGGATGGTATTCGACTCGAAAAATAAATACAGCTCCATACCTCAGCTTTGGCTGACCGCAGATGGACGGCCCGTAGGACTCAATCGAATCAGCGACAAAGACGGGGTAATAACCCGGCACCTTCATGTCTGGACGGGTGAGGCTTGGCAAAGCCAAAAGGTGCCCATCGATGCAATTCTTAAACCTACCCAAAAAAAATGGATAGGGTTTCGCTCCCGAAGTGGAACTGTGCAAAAGTTTACCAGTTCGGATGAAGGGACCCATTGGATCCCGGGTGAAATTATCTTGAAGACTGAGGGCGAACAAAAATTAAATGCACTTTTTGCCAATGCTCACCCGGATGCGGTTTTGGCAATCATCGACCAGGTGGATGCAAAGCGGATTCCGGGGAAGCAACGTTTGTGGATCTGGGGTCAATCCGGATTTTTAAAGTAAGAGAAATACGCCCTACTTATCCTGGGGAAGTTCCAAAATTGTGATATTCTTGAACTTGACCGGAGCTCCATGACCACAGAAACAGATATGGCCGCTACGACGCTTGGCACCCTTGTGCTTAGGCTTCTGCTTATTGATCTCATCCAGATTGGCATCAAGAATCTCCACTCCGTTAAGGACGACTTTTACGCTCGGTCCGTTCACTTTAACCTTCTGCCGGTTCCATTCGCCCGCAGGCTTAAGGTGTCCCCGCTTGGCCGCTTTTAATTTGTAGAGGGAGCCGTGGTACTGAGATTCAATTAGTTTCGCATACCTGGGGTGTTGGTTGTCCAAAATCTGTAGTTCCATTCCAGCCCCGGAAGGTCCGCCCGTTCCGGGATAGTGAATGCCTAGACCATTGTTTCCACCGGGAGGAAGAAGGAATTCGAATTCAAAGACATAGTTTGTATACTGCTTTTCAGTCACAAGATTCGCTCCCTTACAAACAATTGCCCCGTCCTCCACCACATAGTTTCCACCCTTCCATCCGGTCAAATCCTTTCCGTTGAAGAGGGAAACGGGCTTAGCACCGAATAGAAAAAAAGGAAAAAGAAGAAATAATAAAGTAACTAATAATTTTAGATCAAATTTCATAAGTTCAGGATTTGAAGGATTGAGATATTAGGCAAGAATATCCGTGACCACATGGCCATGAACATCGGTGAGGCGCCGGTCGATCGAGTTGTGCCGAACCGTCAATCGCTCGTGATCAAATCCAAGTTGGTGAAGCATGGTGGCGTAGGTATCATACACGGTGGTTGGATTCTTTCGGTCTAGTGGCTTGTATCCCCACTGATCGCTCTCCCCGTGAGTCATTCCCCCTTGAAAGCCCCCTCCGGCAAACCAATTGGTAAACACGAAGGGATTGTGATCTCTCCCCTTGCTTCCCTGACTACTGGGCATCCGTCCAAACTCCGTGGTCCAGTGAATGATGGTATCCTCAAGCAAGCCTCTTTGTTTCAAATCCTTGATAAGGGCAGCGGTGCCACGAGCCATTCCCATGGCGAGAGAAGGATGATCACGAGTCATGTCTTCATGACTATCCCAGTTACGACGGGGAAACCCATTATCATTTCCGCTCCATACCTGAACGAAACGAACGCCCCGCTCGATCAGCCTTCTGGCAATCAGACATTTCCTGCCAAAATACTCGGTTTCCTCTTCTGGATTGATATCCTTGGGATATACCTTTTTTGGATTTTCCAACCCGTACATTTTTAGAACATGATTAGGCTCTTGCGACAGATTAAGTGCATCGGTCGCCGACAACTGTAATCTTGCAGCTAATTCGTAACTGCGAATTCGCGAATCCAGGCGTGGGTCAAGCGGGCGCTTTTGCTGGTGCATCCGGTTAATGCGGTTAATCATATTGATTCCTTCGTCATGACTTTCCTGGGTCACAAAATCAGCATGTGGATGCAGATCTTCGATCGGGTTCTCACGCTGGGGAAAAATGGTGGT
>OCVR010001784.1_pt1 | contig 16913 bp, 8 predicted proteins | sample 1539091 | NCBI WGS metagenome assembly OCVR01 (sample SAMEA3355530, study PRJEB22509) | marine metagenome | biome: marine; feature: coastal ocean; material: water | place: USA | collected 2010-08-07 | depth 16 m | reverse complement strand
CGCCGCTCATGGGCGGCGCCGGTTCGGGCTCGAGCCGCTGCACGAGCTGCTCGAGGGTGCGCTGGATCTCCGGGGTCAGCCTGGGCCCGTTGGGGAGGTCCGCCCCGTCGGGGAGCGGGAGCAGCTCGGCGGTGTGGTTGTTGCCGGGCCCCGGGTAGGTGCCGAAGTGGGTCTCCGTGCTGAGGAAGATGCCCGCCAGCGCGTAGTAGTCCTCGATGGGGATCGGGTCGAACTTGTGGTCGTGGCAGCGGGCGCAGGACACCGTGAGTCCGAGCATCCCCTGGGACATGGCGTCGATCTGCTCATCGACGAGGTTCAGGCTGAACTCCCTGGGGTCGCGGCTGTTATGACTCTTCGGTCCCAGCGCTAGGTAGCCCGTGGCCACCAGGTTCTCGGCGCGCTCGTTCGGGCCCGAGGCCTCGAGGAGGTCCCCGGCGAGCTGCTTCTTCAGGAACTCGTTGAAGGGCATGTCCTCGTTCATGGCGTCCACGACGAAGTCGCGGTAGCGCCAGGCGTGGGGGTAGAGGACGTTGCTGTCCATGCCGCTGGACTCCGCGAAGCGGGCCACGTCCAGCCAGTGGCGGCCGAACCGCTCACCGAAGGCCGTGGACGCCAGGAGGCGGTCGACCACCTTCTCGTGGGCGTCGGAGGACCGATCGCGCTCGAAGGCCTTCTGCTCCTCGGGCGTCGGGGCGAGCCCCGTCAGGTCGAAGGTCACGCGCCGGAGCCAGGTCAGCCGGTCGGCGTCCCCGACGGGCCGCACGCCCTCCTCGTCCATGGCGGCGCGCAGGAAGCGGTCCACCTCGGTCCAGGACCAGCGGTCGCCGTCAAGCCGGGGGGCCTCTGGCCGGGTGACCGGCTGGAAGGACCAGAACTCGCGGGCCTCCTCCATGTCGATCTCGCGCTCGAGGGACTCGCCGCCCGCGGAGTCGCGCACGGAGACCATGGTCATCGAGGGCTCCGGTCCCTCGGGCCAGGGGGCCCCCATGGCGACCCAGCGCTCCAGGTCGCGGATCTGGTCGTCGTCGAGCTTGCCGCTGGGGGGCATGGCGTAGGTGAGGTCCTCGTAGCGGATGGCCTCGATGAGGGCCGAGCCGTCCACGTCGCCGGGGATCAGCGCTGGACCGGACACCCCGCCCTCCAGGAGCCCCTCGAGGGAGTCCACCTTCAGCCGGGCGCGGATGCGCGGGGAGGTCTCGGCGTGGCAGGAGTAGCAGGCCTCGGCCAGGACGGGCCGGACCCGGGTCTCGAAGAACTCGACCTCCTCCTCGGTGGGGGGGCGCTGCTCTGTCGTGGGGGGCGCGGGGGCCGCGGCTTTGTCGGCGGGCTTGAGGTCCTCCCGCGAGATGAAGCCGTCGCCGTTGCGGTCGAAGCGCCGGAAGCTCCGGGGGGCGCGCTGGTACTCGTCCGGGTCGATCTTCCCGTCGAGGTTCTTGTCGAAGCGCCTCAACATCTGCTCCAGGGCCCGGGTTCGGTCCTGCTGGGGCGCGGCGGCGGTGAGGGCCACCGGCGACAGCACCAGGAGCGTGGCGCCAATGCGCAGGGCGGTCCCCAGCACGGTGCTCCGAGAAGCTCTTCGGGTGGTGGTCATGGGCGTGGTCTTCACAGGGTGATCATCGGACGAGAGGCGCTCTGCCCTCCATCTCTGGTGGTGGCGCACTTCCCGTGGACCACTTAGTCAACACGAAGCCGTGAACGAGGTTCCTACTGTTCTTGTTCCGCGTCTTGTCTCGTCCGTAGAATCGGACCCTGCGGCCTCCCCCCTGGATGCCGCGCCCCGGGTTCTACGCCCGAACGCCGCATGACGCAGGATGATCAGAGTGCGCCCTCGGCGCGCGGCGCCGAGGTGCTCCGACAGGAGGCCGAGGCCATAGCCCGGCTCGCAGAGCGCCTCGCCGGCGATGTCGGTGGGGCCGGCGACGCCTTTGGCGCGGCCGTCGCCATGATCCATGCCTGCGAGGGGCAGGTGGTCGTGACGGGTATGGGAAAGGCCGGCCTCATCGGTCAGAAGATCTCTGCCACCCTCGCCAGCACCGGCACCCCCTCCTTCTTCCTGCACCCCGCGGAGGCTCTCCATGGGGACCTCGGCCGGGTCCGGCAGGGTGACGTGGTCCTCGCCATGTCCAACTCGGGTGAGACCGCCGAGGTCAACATGGTCATGGGGGCCGTGCGCAAGCTTGGGATCCCGCTGATCGGCCTGACCGGCCGGGGGGACTCGACCCTGGGACGCTACGCCGACTGCCTGCTCGACATTGGTCGCGTGGAGGAGGCGGGCCCCATGCGGCTGGCGCCCACGGCCAGCACGACGGTGATGCTCGCGCTCGGAGACGCGCTCGCCATGGCGGTGCTCGAGGAGCGGGACTTCGGACCCCGCGACTACGCGATCTTTCATCCCGGAGGCAGCCTCGGCCGGAGCCTCCTCCGCGTCGACGAGGTCATGCGGAAGGGGGAGAGCCTCCCGCTGGTGACCGCCGGGACCAGCGTCGCGGACGCGCTCATTCAGACCTCGAAGACGCCTGGGCGGCCAGGAGCCTCCCTGGTCATCGACGCCGAGGGGCGCCTCGCGGGGATCTTCACGGACGGTGACCTGCGCCGGCTCCTGGAGCGCGGCGACTTCGGGCACCTCGAGCGACCGATTGATGAGTTCATGGCCAGCGAGCCCAAGGTCCTCGGGCCGGGTGATCTCGCGGTGGACGCCCACCGGCTCCTGCGGGAGAACCGGATCGACAACGCCCCCGTGATCGACTCCGAGCGGCGCCCGGTGGGCCTGCTCGATGTCCAGGACCTGATCGAGGTCGGGATCTGAACCAGTCGTGCGCCGACTGATCATCTTTGCCCTCGTCTTCGGCGTGGGTGGCTCGCTGCTCTGGTACCTCGAGTCCGAGCGGCTGAAGTCGGATCTCGATCGCGCGGGGGCGCTCGACCTGGATCGCCCGACGGAGACGTCGATCCCGCCCTTTGTGCCGCCTTCCGATGCGGAGGAGGTGGGGGGGCCCGATGGGGCCGGATCAGAGGACGGTGGGCCCGAGGTGCCCGAGGTCCAGGAGGCCTCAGCCGACGACCGCCCCGCCCTCCTCAAGGGTGAGCGCGTGATCACGAGCGGCGCGCAGCGCACCAACCTGCCCCCGCGGCGGGCGGGTGAGCCCCGGATCGTGCTCGTCACGACCGACATGCAGCCCACGGACGATCAGGGCACGCGGTATGAATTGACCGGCGTCCAGGTCGACTCCTTCGTCGTGAACGGAGCCGCGCGGAGCGACGAGCCGAAGAGCAGCAGCATTCAGGCCGCGAAGGGGTATCTGGAGCTGGTCACCGAGGACCTCGGGATGGAGTTCGACGACGACATCAACGTCCTCTTGGAAGGCGTCGTCGTCCAGCAGTTGATGAACACGCCCCTGGCTCCGCTGACGCTCGAGGCGGAGCGGCTTGACGCGAAGCTGGCGCTCGAGGAGCTCCGATCGGTGGACGACGACCTGGTGAGCTTCGCCTCCCGGGACTTTCGTGGCACGGGCCGCGGGCTCGTCGGGCTGGGGGGCATCGGGAGCCTCTCCTTCGAGGGCGGGGCGGATGTGGTCGTGGAGCTTGGTGAGGAGCGGACGGCCCGAATTCGATCGAAGGAGGGAGGCCAGCTCAACGTTGTCTCCGTCCCCGGGGCGGATGGCGTGGAGGGTCGTGTGGTCCGGGTGCGCGCCGAGGGCGGCGTGCTGCTGGTCTTCGGGGACGCCTCAGGCCAGACCGCCGATGGCGATTCGATCTCCGTGGAGGCCGGCTCGGTCGACGTGGATATCGAGCTCGGCGGCGAAGGCGGCACCCACCGTATTCTCGACGCGCGCGCCGCCGCGGGCATCGAGATCCGGCGGGGCCGGGACCGATTCCGCGGACAGGACGGCCGGATCGAGTTCGACGGAGCGCGCCCGCGACAGGTGATCCTGCGTGGGGAGCCGACCGTCGCCTACGTGGTCGAGGAGGCTGAGGGTGAGCTCCGGCTGGAACTCACCGGCGCCGGCCCCGTCACGGCGAACCTCGAGCCCGGTGGGAGCCCCGAAGAGGACGGCGCCCAGAGCTTTCTGTTCCTCGGCCCAGGCACGCTCTCCGCCGCCGATCGGGGCGGCACCATCTCCTTCCAGAACGAGGCTCAGGGTCGCGCGCTCGCGGATCGGTCGAGCGCGGTCATTCTCCTCAGCGGCTCGGTTCGCGCCGAGTCGACCGAGGGGGAGCTGGAGTCTGAGTCCGTCCTCGCCACCTACAACGGGGAGCGAGGGGTCTTGCTCGCGACCGAGGGGCCCTCAACGCTCAGGGCGCGGCGCCTCGACGGGGTGTACCGGGCGGAGGCGAGGGGGGGGCTCTCTGCCCGCCTCGAGGGTGAGCGCTGGTTCATCGATGAGGCGCGTGACTTTGATGCGGAGGCCCTCGGCGAGGAGCCGCACCGGGTCACCGCCGCGGTGGTCCGTGACGTGGATGTGGCTGGCGAGACCATGGTGGCGTCCGGTGGCGTTCTCTATCAGTCCCTCTGGGGCGAGGCCCGGTCTAGCGGGGCGAGGCTGCGGGGTGGCGCCGAGATCGACCTCGAGGGCACGGCCGAGGAGCCCGTGGTCCTCAGCCTGGTGCCTGAGGGCAACCAGCTGCGGGACGAGGCCGAAGATGCAGCCGGAGTGAGCACGGGCCTGGTGAGCGCGATCGCGCTGTCCCTCTCCCGCGAGGCCTTTGTCGCAGAAGGCCAGGCGCGGGCTGAGCTCCAGGGCTCGGAGGGGCGGTGGCGACTCGACAGCGACCGGATCCGAGGCCTCAGAGAATCCGGCGACGGCGAAGGCGGGTCCCCCTTCCAGTTCGAGGTGACGGCGGTGCGCGAGCTCCGCCTGGATAGCGCCCTCGAGCGCTCGACCTTCTCGGCTGACCAGGTCTGGGTCGACGGCGTGATCTTGGGGGAGCCGGGGACCAACCTGGCGATGGACGAGGCGAGGTCCATCGAGGTCCGCGCTCAGGGCGACGTCCGCGTCACGATCGAGAGCCTCGCCCCCGATGGCCCCTTGGAACTCCTGGCCGCCTGGAGCATGGAGGCGGCCAGCGCCACTCTCCAGCGGGGCGCCCAGGGCAACGATCTACGGGCACCGTTCACGCTCGTCGCCGAACAGGTGGGGCGCGGCCACTTCGAGGGAGGGGGCGTAAGCGCCGACCTCTCGGCGGACCAGGTCGAGGTCGACGGCATGGTCGGCTCAAGGACTGCGCTCTCAGCCGAGGATCGAGACAAGGCCCTCGTTGGCTCGTCCCTCACGGCGACCGGGAAGGTGCAGGCCGCGTTCGTCATGGACCCGAGCCGGCCACCGGTTCATGGGCGGGGGGACCACTTCCTGCTCGTGGATGGCCAGCGCGGCCAGCTCGGCGCCGACCCGGGCAAGCGGGTTCGGGCGCGGGGGATGCTGCCGGATCGTGAGGAGCCCTACGTGCTCACCGCGCGATCCATCGACTTCACGCGTGTCGAGCTTCGAGCGGTCGAGCCCGTGCTGGAGATCCAGGGCGCGGGGCCGCTGATGGAGTTTGGTGGCCTTCGTTTGCAGCAGATCTCCGGTGAGTACCTCGTGGCCGACCGCGAGAGAGCGGTGCTCTCAGGGTCCGAGGAGCGCCCGGTGCTCGGGACGGGGCTCAACGACAACCAACAGCCCGTCTCGATTCGCGCCCGCCGCCTCGAGCTACCCCTGGGTGAGCTTGGCGACCCTGACCGTGAGTCTGGTGCTCCGCGTCCGACCATCGGACCCTTCGATCCGGTGCCCGCCGCTCAAGCGGACCAGAAGGACGACGTCGAGATGGTCGGCTTCGAACTCGACCTCGGCGGAGGGCGCCTCCTGAAGGGGGACCTCGGCGAGTTCGATGGCGACCGCCTCAGGCTCGAAGGGAGGCCTGCCGTGATGCAGGTCGCCGGCTTCGAGGTCAGAGCTGAGTTCATCGAGCTCGATCTCATCGACTACCTCCTCCATACCGGTCGTGGATCGATCAGGGGCGTGGGCGTCGAGGGTGAGCCTCCGTACACCGTCGAGTTCGCGAGCATCGAGTCTCAACCCGTCGGGGACGAGGTCCTCATCACGGTCAACGCCCCGTCGTTCTCCTCCGGTTCCGACGGCGCCCGCGCGGACTTTGTCGCCCTCTTCCTCGACCGCGATCGCTGGAAGGCGCGCGGCGATAGCGTCTATCGGGGAGTCCCCGAGCCGGAGCCCGAGGCGCCCATGCCAGCCGCGTCGTCGGGCAAGCCGAACTTCCTGGCGGAGCTCCTCTTCGATCTCCAGACCCGTGAGTTCGGCAAGTACCTGCGCTCGCTGTACATCGAGGGGGGCTTCGAGGTGATCCGGGGGGACAACCGGTCGGCCACAGGGGAGCGGGTCTACATCGACCTCCCCCGTGCGGTGGCGTGGGCGGAGGGGTTCGAGCTCTCCTACCCCCTCGAGACCCGGGGCCAGAAGGTCCCCCTGAGGATCAAGACGGACCGCCTTGAGTCCGATGAGGTGGGGGCGCTCGTGGCCGCCGGTGCGACCTTGACCACCTGCAGCCATGAGCAGCCGCACTTCGTGGTCAGGACCCGGAAGTTCTCGCTCTCGCCCCGCGACGATGGTCGCTGGCGCTTCGCTGCGCGCGGCAACCGGATCAAGTTCGACGGCGGCTTCGGCATGCCGCTTCCGTCCATCGGCAACGTCGTGCTGGATGAGGAGTTCGGGGTCGAGGGGTTCGAGGACGAGGCGGGGGAGGTCACCCCTCTGAGTGACATCGCCGTGGCTCAAACCGCACGCTTCGGCGCGACGCTGGGAGCGGCCTTCCGTTTCGACGTTGGCGGCGTTGGCTCATGGATCGGTGAGCGGCTCGGCATGAACCCTGATCAGATCAAGGGCAAGTGGGATACCTCGGCGAGCTACCTCTGGGATCGCGGTCCGTTGCTTGGGCTCGGCCTGAGCCTCCGCGAGCACGAGCCGGGCGACGACGCGGGAGAAGACTTTCGGGTCGACGCGTTTGTCGGAGGCATCCCCGACAGCGGCATGGACCGGGGTACGGTCCGCGTGCCCGAGGACGAGCGAGACACCTTGCGCCTCTTCGGCTACCTGAGGAGCCGCTACCCGATCGTCCGCGGTGAGTGGATCGATGTCGCGGTCGCCTCTCAGACCGACGCGGGCGTGCAGTCGGAGTTCTACGAGCGCGACTACCAGGTCTTTGACCAGCGGGACACCTTCGTCCGCTGGCGAAAGTCGATCGGCGCGGACTATCTGGCGGCGGGCGCCCAGAAGCGGATCAACTCGTTCCGTAGCCAGAAGGAGGAGCTGCCCTCGTTTCAGGCCTACCGGGGTGAGCGCGCTGTGGCCGAGGTCGCGGGACTCCCCCTGCTCTATGGCGGGTCGTTCGAGGCTGGCTACTTCCGTCGCCGCGAGGGCGTGCCCAAGGACGACCTGTTCTCCGAGCTCCCTGGCGGCGCTCAGCTCGACATTGGCGACGGCGAGGCGGGCCGCGCGGATCTGATCCAGCGCGTGGCGCTCCCCATCCGGACGGGTGTCGGCGGGGTCAAGGCCACCCCCTTCGCCGAGGTCCGCGGCACGGCGTGGACCGAGTCACTGGACGACGACGGCACCGACCCCCTCAGAGGGGCGGCGATCGCGGGGATGGAGCTCTCTACGACGCTCCACAAGGTCACCGACAGTGGTTACCTGCACGCCCTCGCCCCCCGTATCTCGGCCGCCAAGGACCTGTGGTACGAGGAAAGCGGCGGCGAGCTGATCCCCTTTGATCGGACCGAAGAGCCGATCGACGGAGACCGCTATGAGGCGGGCGTCCGTGCGCTCTGGCAGCGGCCGGACACCTTTGAGACCTTCGACCTCGACGTCCGGGCGACGCTCCTCAAGGACCGCTCAGGGGACCTCGAGGACCTGAAGGAGGTCGGGACTCTGGGTCGATACATCACCGGCTACGGCAGCGGTGAGGGGCTGGTCGGGATCCTGCATGACGGTCGCTACGACCTTGAGAACGCCGAGACGACCTACACCCGGAGCACCTTCGCGGTCCGTCCCAACGACGAGTTCCTCTTCGAGGTCAGCTACGGCCAGGCCCGAGCGATCGACAGGGCGGAGCTCTACGAGACCGCGGGAGTCGGCGGACGCTGGCTCGTGGACCCGAAGTGGGAGATCGAGGCGCGCTACTCCAGGGACCTGCGCGAGAGTGAGTCGCTCCTGACGGAGTTCGTCCTGCGCCGCTTCAGCCACGACTTTATCCTCGACCTGATCTTCCAGAATCGTGCAGGCGAGGGCGGGCCCGCGATCGGGTTGAGCTTCAAGCCGCTCCTCGGCTGGACTCGAAGCCGGTTGGGCCTGTTGGATCGGCGCTAGCCGATCAGTTGCCCACAGGGGTCCAGGTCATGCCGTCCTGGGCGGTGAGTCCGGCGGCGGCCAGCGCCACGCCCGAGCTCATGTCATCGCTCTCCGCGAAGGCGGCGTCGAACTCAGGTGAGCGGTTGAGGCCGTCGTACGGGCCGCCCGCCTCGCCGATGGTGTTCCGGGTCGCCACGACGTCACCAATCTCGTTGATCATGAAGGCCCGCCGGCCGGTGCGATTGATCTGCGTGGGCCACGCGTAGCAGCACCACATCAACTCGCAGTTCCCGCCGTCCGGGTAGGCGCTGGGGTTGGCTCCGCCGGTGTCGCGCTCAGCGATGCCGCCGACGATGCCGCTCGCGCCCCTGTCGGGGAGGAAGATCTTGAAGTAGTAGCCGTTGCGCTCGATGATCCCGTCGCCCGAGTCAGAGATGACGTCGGCGAACTGCTTCGACAGGAAGGACGGCTGCGCGCTGTCGCCCGCGGCGCCGAGGCCAGTGCCGAGCGCGGACCAGACGCGAACCGGGGTCGCCCCGGAGAGCTCCCCGAAGTAGCCCGCTTCACCGCCGCCGTCCAGATCGGTGTCGATGGTGACACTCGAGATCATGTTCTGCTGAGCCGTCGCGATGGACCGCAGGGTCGAGATCGTGGCGTTCTCGTTGGCGGAGATGCGCGCGCTGACAAGCTTCGGGATCGCGATGGCCGCGACGATGGCGATGATCGCGACGACGATCATCAGCTCGATGAGGGTGAAGCCGGACTGCTTGTGTGGACGGGGCATTGGAATCGTGCGCGAGGGCGGCGCGTGGGGCGCCGGGTGGATCGGCCGGTCCGGTATGGACCTGCAATCGGCCCTATCGGCGCGATCCAACGATTCCTTGAGGACCCTGTGGGGAGCCTCTGTATGGCCCTCGTGCGGTGCCCATGACACCTCCTCAAGGTGCCTCTGTGGGCCCACAGGGGCCGCTCGGCGCTCCCCATGCCCCCCCCGAGGTGTCGCTGTGGGGGGGGGCGATGAGGGGGGGCGGAGGGGAGCCCCCTGAGGTGGACCTAGAACAGGCCGAGGATCTCGCCGTTCTCGTCGATGTCGACCTGCTTGTAGGCCGGCGTGCGGCCGAGGCCCGGCATGGTCATGATCGCCCCTGCGTAGACCACCACGAAGCCGGCGCCGGCGGCCAGTCGAGCGTCACGGACCGGGAAGACGAAGCCCTCGGGCGCGCCCTTGAGCTGGGCATCGTGGCTCAGGCTGTACTGCGTCTTGGCCATGCAGATCGGGAGCCTCCCGTAGCCTTGCTCCTCGAGCCGCGCGAACGTCTTCTTGGCGGCAGCGGAGAACTCCACCGATCCGGCGCCGTAGATCTTGAGGGCCAAGGTCTCGACCTTCTCGGTGAGGGACGCCTCGTCGGGATACAGCAGCTTGAAGTCCGACTCACCGGACTCGGCGGCGTCGATGATGGCCGCCCCGATCGCGGCGCCGCCCTCGCCGCCCTTGGCGTGGACCTCGCTCACCTCGGCGGCCCGGGCGCCCGCCGCGAGGGCGCGCTCCTTGACCACCGCAATCTCAGCCTCGGTGTCCGTCGGGAAGCGGTTGATGGCCACGACCACGGGGACCCCGTAGCTGCGCACGTTCTTCACCTGGGCCTCCAAGTTGGAGCACCCCTTGAGGACCGCCTCGGTGTTCTCCTCGAAGAGCTCATCGGGGAGCGGCCGGCCCTGGCGCGTCGCGTAGTCCCCTGAGTGCACCTTCAGTGCGCGGATCGTGGCGACCAGCAGCACGGCGTCGGGGCTCATGCCCGAGGCGCGGCACTTGATGTCGAAGAACTTCTCGGCGCCCATGTCCGCGCCGAAGCCCGCCTCGGTCACCAGGTAGTCCACGTGGCCCTGGGCCACGCGGTCCGCGACGATGGACGAGTTGCCGTGGGCGATGTTGGCGAAGGGCCCGGTGTGCACGAAGGCCAGGGTGCCCTCGGTGGTCTGCATGATCGTGGGGTCGATCGCGCGCTGGAGGATGGCTGCCATGGCGCCAGCCACCTCGAGCTCCTCTGCCGTCACAGGATCGCCCTTGCGGTTCGCGCCGATGACGATGAGGCCCAGGCGACGCCGGACGTCCGCCAGATCCCGGCTCATCCCCAGGATGGCCATGACCTCGGACGCCGAGGTGATGTCGAAGCCCGTCTCCCGGGGCACGCCGTTCTTGGGGCCACCGAGGCCAGAGGTGACCTGGCGTAGGGCCCGGTCGTTGACGTCGAGGACCCGCCGCCAGGTGACGGTCGCGGGGTCGATGTCGAGGGGGTTGTCCAGCAGGATTGACGCGTCGATGGCGGCGGCCAGCAGGTTGTTCGCCGCAGTGACCGCATGGAAGTCGCCGGTCAGGTGGAGGTTGAAGTCCTCCATGGGGACGACCTGGCTGTATCCACCGCCTGCGGCCCCGCCCTTGATCCCGAACACCGGGCCCATGGAGGGCTGGCGGATCGCGCAGGCGGCCTTCTTGCCGAGCTTGTTGAGGGCGAGGGAGAGCCCGACGGTGTGGACGGTCTTGCCTTCGCCTGCGGGCGTGGGGGTGATGGCGGTCACCACGACGTAGCGGGACTTGCTCGCCTTGGGTTCGGCGGCCAGCTTGTGGTCCAGCTTGGCCATGTAGCGGCCGTAGGGTTCAAGTCCATCGGCGTCGAAGCCGTACTCACTGGCGACGTCTTCGATGGGGCGGAGGGTGACGTCTCTGGCGATATCTAGGTCGGAGCGCATGCGACAGAAGGTAACGCTTCGTCGCGCTCAGGAGGGGCTGGGGATACAGCCCTCGCTGGAGGTCTCGATTCCGAGACCGCTAGCTTGCCCGCTGGCGGCTCCGGAAGCCGTCCAGGGTGACCGCGCTCACGATGATGGCCCCGACCAAGATCTCCTGGACGAAGTTCGGCACCCCCGAGAGGTTGCAGCCGTTGGCGAGGGTGGCCATCAAGAAGGCTCCGATCATGGCGCCGAGGATGGTCCCGGTGCCCCCCGAGAGCGAGGCGCCGCCGATGACCACGGCGGCGATGACGTCCAGCTCCTTGCCCATGGCGGTGGTCGGGTCGCCGACCGTGAGGCGGCCGAACTGGAGGACGCCAGCGAGGCCCGCCATGGCCCCAGCGAAGACGTAGATGGCGAACTTGGTCCGCTCCACGGGCACGCCACAGAGGCGCGCGGTGGGCTCGTTGGAGCCGATCGCGGTGGTCCAGGTGCCGAAGACGGTCCGGCGCAGGAGGAAGGCGGCGGCGAGGGCGGCGAGGCCCATCAGCCAGACCCCCGGGGCGAGCACCAGCCAGTCCGGCAGGTTCTCGCGGATGAATCCGGGCAGCCCGGACAGGTCGGGGTTCTTGGACATGAACGGCTTCAGCCCCCCGCTGGGGGCGTCCACCTTCTGCTCGTCGGCGAGCCACTTGGCGGCCCCTCGGGCCGCGCCGAGGGTCCCCAGGGTGACGATGAAGGGGGGCAGCTTCAGCAGGGTCACGAGGCCGCCGTTGACCGCGCCCACGGCGGCGCCGGCCAGGACGCCCAGGAGCGCGGACGGGACCTCGCCGAGGCCGGCCTTCATGGCGAGGGCGGTGACCACCGAGGCCAGCGCGATGGCCGAGCCCACGGAGAGGTCGATGCCCCCGGAGCGGATGATGAACGTGGCGCCGATCGCCGCGAGCCCGACGATCACGGTCTGGGTCGCGATGGTCTTCGCGTTGAAGACCGAGAGGAAGCCTTCCGGCGCGACCGCGCCGAAGAGCGCCACGACGACGATCAGGCCGAGGAACGGGCCCAGGATGTCGGCGACCTGGCGGGCCGCGGCGGCGCTACGGCCGGGGGTCGTTGGGTCTTCGGCTTCCATCAGCTGGTTCCTCCTGTCGCGGCGGCGAGCGCCGCGTCCTCGGTCCATTCCTCGCGGGGTCGAGCGGCCCCGAGGACGCCCCGGTACATCACGGCGATGCGGTCACAGGTGCCCAGGAGCTCCGGCAGGTGGCTGCTGACCATCAGGATAGCCTTGCCCTCGACCGCCAGCTGATCGAGCAGCCGGTACACCTCGACCCGCGCGCCCACGTCGATGCCGCGCGTGGGCTCGTCGAGCAGCAGGACGTCTGCCCCGCACTCCATCAAGCGCGCGATGGCGACCTTCTGCTGGTTCCCGCCCGAGAGATCTCGCACCGGCTGGCGGGTAGAGCTCGCCCGGAGCGAGAGCCGCTCGCGCCAGGGCTCCGCCGCGGCCTCCCGCGCCCTCCGGGTCACCGCGCCCACGCGGTTGGCGAGGCGGCGGACACTGGAGAGGGTGACGTTGTCGGCGATGGAGAGCTCGAGCGCGACCCCCTCCCGCGCGCGGTCCTCGCTGAGCAGCCCGACGCCGAGCTCCACCCAGCGGCTGGGCCGGGGGCGCTGGACCGGGGCTCCTCGGAGCTCGACCTCGCCGGAGACCATGGGATCCAGGCCGTACAGGCTGCGGAGCATCTCCGTGCGCCCGGCGCCCACGAGGCCGAAGACGCCCATGACCTCGCCGGCCCGCAGCTCGAAGCTGGCGTCCCGCGGGGCCGAGGCGCCGGCGAGCCCCTTGACGGAGAGCACCGCGGCCCCGGGAGTCCTCGCGGACCTCGGGTAGGCCTCCGAGACCGAGCGCCCCGCCATCGTCGTCACCATCTCATCGGTGCTCGTCTGCAGCACATCGCCGTGGCCCACGGTCTCGCCGTCGCGGAGCACGGTGAAGCGGTTCCCGATGGCCTTCACCTCGTCGAGGAAGTGGCTGATCCAAAGCACGGTCACGCCGCCGTCGACCAGGCGCCGGGTCACCCTGAACAGGCGCTCGACGTCCGGCGCGGAGAGGGAGCTGGTGGGCTCGTCGAAGACGATGATGGTGGCGTCGAGGCAGAGCGCGCGGGCGATCTCTACCAGCTGCCGGTCGCCGGGGCCGAGTCCGCTGACCAGCGTGTCGGCCCTGAAGCTGGTGACCTCGAGGTCCGTGAGGACCTGGCCGAGTCGCCCCCGCGCGGCGTCGAGCTGCTTCACACCGAAGCGCGAGGTCTCGCGCCCGAGGGTGACGTTCTCCAGGACCGAGAGGTGAGGGCAGAGGTTGAGCTCCTGGTAGATCATCGCGACCCCGCGTTCCCGGGCTTCCCGGGGCGACGACGGCGCGAAGGGGACCCCGTCGATCCAGAGCTCCCCCGAGTCCGGCGATTGGGCCCCGGCCACGATCTTCATGAGGGTGCTCTTGCCCGCGCCGTTCTCCCCGAGGAGCGCGTGGACCTCGCCCACCTCCGCCTCCAGGTCCACTCCCCGCAAGGCGTGGACACCGCCGAAGCGCTTGGTGACCCCCTTGATCTGGAGCCGCGGCGGGCCCTGCCGCCGGAGGACAGCGCCGGCCTCCATCACTCGTCGAGGATCGAGAGGTCGGGCTTGAGGAGGGCCTGGACCGAGGGGTCGTCGATGGACGCGGAGGGGACGACCACGACGCCGGTGTCGATCCGGGGATCCACGGCCTCGCCTCGCACCGCGGCGACGCAGGCGCGCACGGAGAGCTCACCCATGCGCACGGGGTCCTGGAGCACGAGGGCGTCGATCTCCCCGGCGCGGAGCGCCTCCACCAGCTTGTCGCTCGCGTCGAAGCCCACGAAGGCCACGTCGTCGGTGCGCCCGGAGTCCTGTAGGGCCCGCAGCATCCCGAAGGCCGCAGACTCGTTCGGGCAGAAGATGCCGTCCACGTCCTTGAAGCTATTGAGGAGGTTCTCGGACGCCTGGTAGGCGCCCTCGTTGGTGGCCCCCGCGTACTGGTTGGAGGAGATGATCTCGATACCTGCTGCCTTGCCGATGGCCTCGAGGAAGCCCTCCTCACGCTCGTACGTGCTCGCTGACCCCACCTGGTAGCGCAGCAGGATCACCGACCCCTCGCCCCCCATCATTTCGGCCAGCGCCTCGCCCGCGAGCTCGCCGCCGCGGCGGTTGTCGGTGGCGACGAAGGAGGTGCGCCCCTCCCAGTCCAGGTCGCTGTCCGCGACGACCACGGGGATACCCTGTCCTCCGGCCTCCTCAGCCGGGGTGACGAGGGCCTTGCGGTCCATGGGCATGAGGACGATCCCGTCCACACCCCGGACGACGAAGTTCTCGACGATCTGGATCTGCTCCGCGCGGTCGTCCTCGCGGATGGGCCCCTTCCAGATGACCTCGACCCCGAGGTCGCGGGCGGCTGCCTCGGCTCCGGCGTGCACCGACTTCCAGAACTCGTGGGTCGTCCCCTTGGGGACCACGGCGATCTGCAGCGCGCCGCTCGCGGCCTCGCTGCTCGAGGGATCACCGCACGCGGAGAGCGCGAGGAGGGAGAGGGCGGCGGCCAGTCGAGGTCTTTGATTCATGACGAGGGGGGGAAGTCGCGGTTGAACCAGCCTAACCGCTCGGGCGCTCTTGCTACGTTGGCACCCCATGCCCATCGACGCCCATCAGCACTTCTGGACCTACGACGAGGCCGAGTACGGCTGGATCGCCGAAGGCGGCCTGCGGGCCCTCGAACGCGACTTCCTCCCCGACGACCTCCGCCCGCTGCTCGATCAGCGTGGCGTCGACGGCACCGTCGCGGTCCAGGCGCGCCAGGACCTTGAGGAAAGCGAGTGGCTCCTCGGGCTCGCGGATGATCACCTCTGGATCCGCGGCGTGGTGGGCTGGGTGGATCTCGCCTCAGGGGAGGTCGAGGCGCAGCTGGACCGGCTGGCTGCTGCGCGGGGAGGAGAGCGCCTTGTGGGTATCCGGCACGTGGTGCAGGACGAGGCGGCGGGCTTCTTGGACGGGGCAGACTTCCGCCGCGGGGTGGCGGCGGTTGGCGCACGCGGGCTCGCTTATGACGTGCTGATCCTCGAGCATCAACTGGAGGAGGCGATCCGCTTCTGCGCCGCCATGTCCGGTCAGCGGCTCGTGCTCGACCACGTGGCCAAGCCCCGCATCGCCGCGGGGGAGATCGACCGTTGGGCGGCGCTGATGCGCGAGCTTGGCGCCATGGAGCACGTGACCTGCAAGGTCAGCGGCATGGTCACCGAGGCGGACCACGAGGGCTGGACCTATGACCAACTGACGCCCTACATGGACGTGGCTTTCGAGGCCTTCGGCCCCCGGCGGCTCATGTTTGGCTCGGACTGGCCGGTGTGCACCCTGGCGGCGCCCTACATCCGCGTGCACGAGGTGTTCTCCCGCTGGAGGGCCTCGCTCTCGATGGTGGGCGCCACCGTCGACACCGACGCGGCGGTGAAGACGGCCTACGGGCTCGCCTGAGTGCGCCTGATGCGGCTTGGACCTGCCAGCTGGAGCCTGCCTGTGGGGCCTCTAGCCCCGGGCCCCGTCGGCTAGCGACTTAGGATTCGCTCGGCTTGTGCCCGAATGGGGTGTCCCGGAGCCAGCGCCTTGGCAGCGTCGAGGGCCTGGAAGGCCTCCTCACGCCGGTTGGCGTTGAACAGCGCCATGGCTCGCAGGTAGGCGGGCTCGGCCAGCGATGGGGACGCCGCGCTCCATTGCTCGATGCGGAACAGCGCCTCGTCCCAGCGCCTCATGCCCCCGAGCGCGGTGACCCAGGCCTGGAAGCCGAGGTTGTCGAGCGGGGCGTCGCGGGCGACCGTCTTGAAGTGCAGGTCCGCCTCTTCGAAGGCGCCGGACTCGGCGTCGAAGAGCCCCAGCATCCGGTGGGCGTCGAGGTCGCCCGGGCTGTCCTTCAGGACGGCGTTGAGCTGCGCGCGGGACTCGGGGATGCGCCGCAGCTCCATGAGGGCGCTGGCGAGGTAGAGCCGCGCGGTGCGGTTGTCCTCGTCCACCGTGAGGACCCGCTCGAACTCGACCGCGGCTGCGGCGAACTCGCGGCGGCGGACCATGGCCTCGCCGCGTTGGAAGTTCATGGCCGCTGATCGGGAGCGGGTCATGATGTCCCGCCGCACGGAGTCCCCGAGCTGGACCTTGCCCTCGTCTGCTGCCTTCTGGCGCGCGGTCACGGCGGCGGCCTCGTCCACTCGCTGGAGCATGGTGAGGCCCTGGCCGAGGGCGGTGGCGAGACCTGGGTCCCCGGGGAAGCGCTGGTGCAGCTCCGCCAGTCGCTCCACAGCGGCCTCTGTCTCTCCCTGGTCAAGGAGCGCACGCCCGATGCCCAGCGTGGCGTAGTCGTACTCGTAGTCGAGGCCGCCCGAGACCTCGCGAGCCTGCTCGAAGGCGGCCATGGAACCGGCCGCGTCGCCGCTCACCAACAGGAAGTCGCCCAGGCGGGCGTAGACCGGCGGGTAGTCGTCACGCAGCTGCCCCGCTCGCTCGAAGCGCGCCGCCACCTCGTCCACTTCCCGCTCCAGCATGGTCCCCAGCACCGCGTGGTCGTAGACCGCCCTGAAGAGGGTCGGGTCCAGCTCGATCGCCACGGCGAGGCACTGCTCGGCCTCCTCTAGAAAGAAGTGGGCGTCGAGGGCGAGGCCCAGCTCACTCCAGCGCTGCGCGTCCTGGGGAGCGGCCACGACCGCCGCCCGGGCGGCGCCGAGCGTCTCGGCCACCAGCGGCTCCATCGTGCTGGTGTCCAGCAGCGGGGGGGCGGGGAGGGCCAGGTCCGGCTCC
>OCVR010001777.1_pt1 | contig 16943 bp, 19 predicted proteins | sample 1539091 | NCBI WGS metagenome assembly OCVR01 (sample SAMEA3355530, study PRJEB22509) | marine metagenome | biome: marine; feature: coastal ocean; material: water | place: USA | collected 2010-08-07 | depth 16 m | reverse complement strand
TTCTCAAACGATCGCTGTGTCACAGTTCTGAGGGCAGAAGGATGTCAGAATGGTGTACTCGGGCTCTGTGGCTGCTTGCCATGCGATTTGTGGTATCCGAAGCTGCTTTTCTATTTTTGTCGTAAAATTTGTTTTCAATGAAATGTTCTAAATTTACCGCGGTGTCGGGATTAATTTATCAGGTTTAATTCCAGACAGATAGCTGTCTTGCAGTATGGTGAAACAGGCGGCAGACTGTTAATGTGCCATCGCATGTCGCCTATTGTCATAAAAAATTGGGGCCCCAGTTGAATCAACCAGCAGAACCTTCTTATTTGCGGATTTGCATTCACAGATTCCAGACCGCCTTGGTGTGTGGCTTACTCTGGGGTCTGCACCGTTTGCCCTATGAAAAGCGACTTAAATTCGGGGGATGGGTTTTCGGCCGCGTCATTGCCCCGATGACCAGTTATCACAAGCGTATCGTCGAGAACCTTGAGTTGATTTTTCCTGAAATGCCAACTGTTGATACCATGCGATTGTCACAGGAGGTCAGCCGTAACATTGGCATCACTTTCACGGAATTGTTTTCCCCGGATGATTTTTTAAATGCCAATGCGAACTATAGCCTGCACGGGACTGGGTTCGAGGCGCTGAAACAGGCTCATGCGCAAGGGCGTCCAACCATCGTTGTCTCTGGCCACTTTGGTAATTATGATGTGGTGCGAGCAAATTTGATCCGGCACGGGCTGCGAGTAGGCGGCCTGTATCGTCGGATGGACAACCCGTATTTTCACGACCTGTACATCAAGTCGATTTCGAAAATAGGCAATGGTCTTTTTGAACGCGGGCGTTCGGGACTGAAACAAATGCTCAAGTTTCTCAAGGGTGGAGGCGTCCTTGCGGTATTGATCGACCAGCGGCTCACAACCGGGGCACAACTGAATTTTATGGGGCACTCTGCCTATACCTCTCTCTCGATTGCCGAGTTGGCGCTAAAGCTCGATGCGTTGGTGGTGCCGGCCTACGCCGTGCGTCAGCCAGACCTGTCCTATTGCATCCAGATTGAAGATCCGATCTTGCATTCCACGCCGGAACAAATGACACAGGATCTGAATGACAGCTTGAGCCAGCAAGTAAGCCGTCATCCCGAGCAATGGTTCTGGATTCACCGCCGCTGGCTGTATGCGGATATCAAAGAGGCTTGAAGAGGAGAGCATTTATGCAGATCGCCAGACGAAAAATTGGACCCTCCGAGCCGCCACTGGTCATCGCTGAGATCGGGATCAATCATGGAGGTAACCTTGCGCTTGCCAAACATATGGTATCGCTGGCTGCGCGGTCGGGCTGCGAATGCATCAAGCACCAGACCCATTTTGTAGAAGACGAAATGACCGAGGCGGCAAAGGAGATTTTTCCGCCCAATGCCGATGTGTCGATCTGGGACGTTATGGCCAACTGTGCGCTGTCGAAAGACGATGAGGTTGCGCTAAAGCATCATACCGAGAGCCTCGGATTGATCTATCTATCAACGCCGTTTTCCCGCAGTGCGTCGGATTTTCTCGAAGAGATTGACGTGCCAGGGTTTAAAATTGGGTCAGGCGAGGCGGATAATCTGCCGCTGATCCGTCATATCTCTAAAAAGGGAAAACCGGTGATTATGTCGACCGGGATGCAGACCATTGAATCTGTTCGTAAAAGCGTTGAAATCTTAGAAGCCTCAGGCGTTGATTACGCCTTGCTAGAATGTACCAACCTCTATCCCTCGCCACCGGAAATTGTCTCGCTTAGAGGCGTAAGTGATTTGCGGGCGGCCTTTCCCAACGCTGTGGTCGGCTTCTCCGATCACTCAATTGGGCCTGAAATGGCGCTGGCTTCAGTGGCTTTGGGGGCCTGCATTCTCGAGCGGCACTTTACCGACAGCCGTTATCGGATCGGGCCGGATATCGCCTGTTCGATGGATCCGGCAGAGCTGCGTCTGCTGATCGACAGATCCCGTGAAATACATGTCGCCCTGCACAACAAAAAACAACGCACCGGTCCAGAAGAGGACGTCTACAGGTTTGCCCGTGCCAGTCTTGTTGCAGATCGGGATCTGGCTGAGGGTCACAGGATCACAGAGCCGGACATCTGGGCGCGTCGTCCCGGCAATGGCGAGATACCCGGATACCGGTTTGATGATGTTATCGGCAAGAGTCTGACCCGCGCAGTGCGCCGCAACGAACAACTTAAATGGAGCGATCTAGTGCCATAATATCCTATGGGGAATATGGCTTTTCGCGGGGGTCGCAACAGCATAAAGTACGGATATGAGACAAAATCAAAGCCTTCTGTTTGTCACTGGAACCCGCGCCGATTTCGGTAAAATAGAGCCGTTGGCGCGCGCTGCCGTGCACCACGGCTTTGAGGTGTCCTTTTTTGTCACCGGTATGCATATGATGCACAGCTACGGGTTGACCAAACTCGAAGTGCAGCGCTTGACAGATGTCACTGTGCATGAGTTTCTCAATCAAAGGCCAGGCGACCCGCAGGATGTGATCTTGGCCAAAACCATGCTGGGATTTTCCGATTTCGTCGTTGAAAAAAAGCCTGATCTGGTGCTGGTTCACGGTGACCGGGTCGAGGCGATGGCCTGTGCCTTGGTCTGTGCGACAAACTATATTAAATGCGCCCACATCGAGGGAGGTGAGGTATCGGGCACCATCGATGAGGTTTTCCGCCACTGCAATTCTAAGCTGGCCTATTGCCATTTCGTCAGCTCCAAATCGGCCGGCAAGCGTGTGCAGGCGCTGGGAGAAGCCGAAGAGACCATCCATGTTATTGGCTCGCCTGAATTGGATTTTCATTCTCAGGCCTCGGGGTTTAGCATCGAAGAGGTCCGCGCCCATTATCAGATTGATCCGTCTGACTATGGCATATGTATCCTGCATCCGGTGACCTCGGAAACCAACATCATGAGACAGCAGGCATCTGATCTGTTCGAAGCGCTCAAAGGCAGTGGCAAGTATTTTGTGGTAATCCGGCCAAATAATGATCCCGGGTCGGAAGATATCATTGCTGTGATCGATGCGCTGCCAAAATCCCAATTTAAAGTTATTCCATCGATGAGTTTTGGTCGCTTTTCCGAACTGTTGAAAAATGCTGCCTGTATTGTCGGCAATTCATCTGCCGGGGTGCGCGAGGCGCCGTTTCTAGGCGTGCCATCGTTGGATGTCGGCTCGCGTCAGTCCGACCGCGCTTTTGGTCCATCAATCACCAAAGCCGATGCCGGACAACAAGACAAGATCGCCCGCTTCCTGCAGCAAAACTGGCACAGCAGGCACCCGCGACAGACCGAGTTTGGGCATGGCAATGCCACCCAGAAATTTATTGATATTTTAAAATCTGATGCATTCTGGCAGCGCTCCATGCAGAAATATTTTAATGACTTTGTGCAATAGGCTCGCAGAGCATATCAGCCTGGCCTTGTATCGCGCAGCGACATCTGCCCTGACACCGCTGCTGCCGCTGCATCTTAAAAAACGTCTGAAACGCGGCCGAGAGCATCCCGAAAGATGGCGCGAAAAACTAGGGTTTTCCAGCCTGCCGCGTCCGGTGGGTAAACTCGTCTGGCTGCACGCTGTGGGTCTGGGCGAGGTTTTGGCGCTGCGTGGTATGATCGTGGCGCTGCAAGCTTGCGATCCGAAGTTGCAGTTTCTGGTGACTTCTTCGACTCTGGCCTCAGCCGACACGTTTGGCAAAAATATTCCCCCAAGGACGGTGCACCAGTTTTTACCGCTTGATGCGGAGCGGTATGTCCGGCGTTTTCTGGATCATTGGCGCCCCGACCTTGCCCTGTGGTCTGAACGCGATATTTGGCCGGGGTTGGTGACCCAAGCCGCGCGCCGGGGCATTCCACAGGCGCTGATCAACGTGCGGATGAATGCCGGCTCATTTCAGCGAAAGCGTAAAGTAAGAGCGCTGTACCGTGCGGTGTACCGCAATTTTGTGCTGATCTCAGCACAGGATGACGTCACCGCTGTGGCGTTGACTAAGCTTGATGTGCAACAAGATATACGCATTGATGGATCTTTGAAACCACATAGCCCACCGCTGTGCGTCACGGCCACAGATTTGGCGATCCTACGGGATTCACTGGCGGGAAAAGCCGTCTGGGTTGCGGCCTCATGCCACCCCGAAGATGAAGCCATCGCGCTGGCCGCGCAAAGACAATTATTGAGCAAGGTCCCGGATGCGATGCTTGTGCTTGCCCCGCGTTATCCAAGTCGGGGAGGGCAAATTCTCAAGGAGCTCTCTGGATTTCACGTGAAAGTCAGAAGCCGGGGCGAGTTGCCGGATGCCGATACTGAGGTGTTTGTTGCCGACAGCTTTGCGGAAATGGGCCTGTGGTATGCGCTGTCCGGTTTTGCCCTGATTGGTGGCACCTTCAGCGATGTTGAAGGTCATAACCCATGGGAGGCTTTGCAATTAGACTGCGGGGTGATGCATGGGCCAAGATACGGTAATTTTACCTCAGATTATGATGCTCTGATTGAAGCACAAGCCTGTTTTCGAGTTTACAATGCAGAGGATATTGTAGACACAATTACGACGCAGTCATCCCGTGGGTTGGACGGTTATCGACACCTGCAGCGCGATCAAAACGCTGCTTTGTCGGATTTGGCCGAAAGGCTTGTCGGGATGATCAAACCGTAATCGACGAACAGGTCTACCGTGGCAAAACCGTCTCTTTTTCCGTCGTTTAATACTCGCGTGGTTCTGGTTCTGTACCGGCTGATTTGGGCGGTCTGTCTGCCTTTAGTCCTCTTTTTTCTCTACTGGCGCGGTAGAAAAGAGCCCGCCTATTTCAAATTTCTGGCGGAGAGGTTCGGTCGCCACAAATTACGAGACAAGTCGCATATATGGATCCACGCGGTGTCATTGGGCGAGGTGCGCTCGGCGGTGCCTTTGATCAAGCGCCTGCTGCTTGATGACACGCCTGTGGTTACCACCCATTTCACACCGGCGGGGCGCAGCGCAATTATGCGTTTGTTTCCCGATGCCGTCGCCGACGGGCGTTTGACGGCCTGCTATGTGCCGTTTGATTATAGCGCGGCCTTCAGACGTTTTTTCAAAGCCTTCCGCCCGGTTTATGGACTGGTGATGGAGGTCGAGTTCTGGCCTGGCATGATCATGAGCAGCCGTAAATATGGCGTGCCGCTGTATCTGTGCAACGGTCAGTATCCGAGCCGGAGCTTTGAGCGCGATCAGCAACGGTTTTTCTCACGTGCTAAAATTGTCCCGGGCTTTGCCGGCGTGATGGTCAAATCCGAACTGCAAGCCGCGCGCTTTCGTATGCTGGGGATCGACCGTGTGGCGATCACTGGCGAGATGCGCTTTGATCAACCTATTCCACAGGCCCATATTGCCGCGGCTCGGACTTTTAGAACTGCCGCGATGGGCGCGCGACCTGTCATAACAATGGCAAGTATGGTGGTAGGGGAGGACGTAAGCGCGCTTGACATGATTGCACAGGTTCAAAGCCAATTTGTGCAAAGAGGTCTGGAAAAACCTCTGTTTATCTATGTGCCGCGCGCCCCAGAAAGGTTTGATGTGGTCGCAGAAATAATCGCCGAGAAATCTCTTTCATATGCTAAACGTTCTGACGTGCTCGACGCGCTGCTGCAGATCAAGTCAGAAACTGGCAATGCCAAAACTGATATTGCAAAAATTGATATCAATGGGCTTGATATTGTTTTGGGGGACAGTCTGGGCGAGATGTATTTCTATCTTGAGCTTTGTGATCTGGCCATTGTCGGCGGCGGCTTTTGTCCTAAGGGTTCGCATAATATCTCTGAACCTCTGTGCCTGCGCAAGCCGGTGATTATTGGGCCAAACGATTACACGATCGAGTTTCCGGCGCGCGAAGCCCTGGCGTATGGGGTGTGTCTCCAACTGGATTTTTCGCAAATCATCGATCAGTTGATCAACCATCCGCTGCAGTTTGCCAGCGACGAACAGATGACGGCGTTTCTTGATGCCCATAGTGGCGGTACGGCGAAAACGCTTGCTGCTTTAGACGACTTTATGCACCCTACCAGCCGCTAAAGCCGCCATCCACATTGACCATTTGCCCGGTCATATACCCGGCGCCTTCGGAACATAAAAACAACATCACATCAGCAATCTCCTTGGGTTCGGCCATGCGGCCGGCCATAATCAGTTTGCCAACGCGGTTTTGAAATTCGTCGGAATGGTTGTTATATACAGCACCGGGGGCGATGGTGTTCACCGTTGAGCCGCGCGCGGCCCAGTATCCTGCCAGCCACAGAGTAAGCCCGTGAATACCGGCTTTGGTTGTGGAATAGGCCGAGAAGGATTTGAATGGCATGTCTTTGTAAATGTCGTGGTGCGGCCCATTGAGCGCGTACATCGACGCCACATTTATCAGCGCTGCAGGGTATTTACCAACGATATCGATATCCATTTGCCGCGCGATTAAAAAAGCACCCGTTAGATTGATCTTGATGGTTTTTTCCCAATCTTCAAGCGAGGTGTTGGCAAAATCGGGAAAGCTTTTGCCAGCACCCATCAATAACTCGCCGGTAATGGCCGCGTTATTGAGCACTACATTTGGGGCATATCCATCCGCTGCAACACGTTTGAAAATCTCTTTGATTTGGTCCTCATCACCCACATCCAGATCGTAATAGGTAAAATTATCGTTGTTTGCGAACTCTGATTTCAACGCCTCGCCGCGCGCGCCGGGCAGATCGGTTGCCACCACCTGCGCGCCGGATGCAAGCATGTTACGCACATAGGTGGTGCCCAAAACACCGCCTGATCCGGTGATAAAAATTGTTCTTTTTTCAAGATTGCCGGTCACTGGTTTGTTCCTTCATTAGAAATTTAACGATCTTAAAATCAAGTTCGCTGTCGATATCGACGCAGCGTTCTGAGGGCATTAGAAACGGCAGTACCCGCCCTTCAAACAACGACTTGGCTGATTTTAAATAGGCGGGATCTAGCACATAGGTCGAGGCGGCATGCTCATAGACCACCGGTGCCTGCTGACGGGCCACGACATGGGTCGCGAGGGGTTTGCTAACATGCAGCGCTCCGGTCTCGTCGGGCTCTACCAGATTAAAGTAAGGGTTTTTGCGGGCTGCACAGCATGACATCAACATATCGGGCTTTTGGATGGCAAATTGAGTGAGTGCGGCGTCAATATCGCTATCGAGTCTTAACGGCGAGGTGCAATCGAGATCGACAAAAACCGTTACCGGGCCGGTGATCGCTTCAGTCACCGCAAGCGCATGCTGCCATACCATCCATTTCGATGCAGTGTCAGTGCACAGTTCGGGCGGGCGCATCCCAATATCGAGCGTTTGTTTGCTGCGCGCATGGTGATAGATGTCTTCATCATCTGTCGAGACAATCACAACATCAATGCGAGGGCTGCCCAGCAATTGATCCAAGGACCAATCGATCAACGGCTTGCCGTTCAAGGCGCGAAAATTCTTTCCCGGCACGCCTTTGCTGCCTTTGCGCGCGCCAATATGTCCAACAATCACTGCAGTTCTACCTTTCTTGTGCCGATAAAATCGCGTCTTTCCCACGCATCAACAATTCGTTCGCAACTGGTCTTAACGCTGTCCATTCTTGGCACTTTGTCATGGGTGATATCACCGGTGTCTTCGGCGAGGGTCACAAAATCTTGCATGATCTTTTCAAACATGCCGTTGCGTTCAGTGTTGAAATTGTGGTCTTGCACGCCCTTTGCGGTGGCAACAGTTGCCGTGTTGGTCACAAAATCAAACGTGATATTTTGCGCATCCCCGGTCAGGCTGCCGCCGCGTTTTAACACGGGCGATAGATAATCCATCGACACGGTGCCCGTCGTACCCGCGTCACTTACCAGCGATAGCGTTGAGGCGATATCAACCCCTGGAAAGGCCGAATGCCCAATGGATGTGACGTCCCTGAGGGTTAGATCGGGGCAGATCAACCCTATCAGGTCGATTTCGTGGCAGAGGTCCAATAACACGCCGCCACCCTGCGCCCGCGCTGCGTAACTTTCTGCAAACCGCCAGTTTTCGCGCCATTGCCGCACGTCATGCCCAATCTCGAGGTGCAGCCGGAAAAATCTCTGCCCGGTAAAGCTGACCAGAAAGTCGGTCAAAGGATGATAGCGTAACATAAAGCCGACCATAGAGCGTTTTTGTAAATCAGCATTAATGCTGTAGATTTTGTCAAAATCAGCGCGGGTAAAAGCCAGTGGTTTTTCGATATACATCGGGGCACGGTGTGCGGCGCAGATCGCCACTAACTCGGCACGAATATCCGTGGCTGTCGCAATGATTACCGCAGCATTCCCGGTGCGGCTGGCCAGTTTTTGGGTGATGCCCTGAGCGCCAAAACGCCGCCAAGACAACAGTTCTGCTGATTTGCCCATCGTTTTCAGGTTGGCAAAATGTCGCCGTCCGATAGAACCGCTGCCAACCACAAAATATGTAAATGCCATCGTGCTGACCTCGAATATGCCACGTCAAACCCTATCTTAGTTGGACGATTAAGCGCCGCGCTGTTTTCGACTTTAATACGCGCAATGAATGGCGGACGCCACTGCCTTATCCATGTTTGGGACACAACTGTTATATAACTGGCAGATTCCGTGCGCTCTTGGGTGGGGGTTGTGGACAGAATAGATTTATCGCGACCCTGAGAGGCTTTAGAATCTTGCAATGCTGTCTATCACACGGGCGCCTGAAACCAGCAGTGCCGCAGCTTGTAAGCGATGGGAGGCGAGACCAGTGAAGATTAAACTGGCTATAGCACACGACAAAATGGGTGGCTTACACACAGTGCAAGGTTATGCTTGGATTTTGTGTCACACTGCCTTGGGGGGTATGAGGCTTCAGCTGGTGACAAGCCCCAAGCCCTTTCACGGCCTCCAAAGGCCTTTGGTACAGGGATGATCCGTCGCAATATTGATTATTTCGGCCGTTCAGGACATGCTTGAGCCGGTCACAACCGAAATATGTTAACTATTTTTCAGATAATTAGCTTGGATACTGCATTAAGATTTTTTTAATAAGGGGTTGTTCGTATGGCCTTCAGACGAGTGCTTCGGATACGCTGAGCGCGCTCCCTGCGAAAACTGCAATGCAATTTTAAGAATGTACCGGCGGACCATTGCTTTTGACGTTTGATTTTTAAATCGGTATGACAAAGGTAATTTGAGTGTGGGTCAGGATATTAATGATGGACAGTTGTAGAGTAATCACGCCCCGCAAATTCATCGACGACCGCGGTTTTTTTTGTGAAACTTGGAACAGACTGACGCTTGAGGCCGAAGGGATCGACGTTGATTTTGTCCAAGATAACCTGTCGCTGTCGCTTGATATTGGCACGGTGCGTGGTCTGCATTGTCAAATGCCCCCGCACGCACAGGCCAAATTGGTGCGCTGTTCGCGGGGGCGTCTTTTTGATGTTGCAGTTGATATTCGCATGGGCAGCCCCCGATTTGGCCAATGGATTGCCGAAGAACTAAGCGCTGAAAATGGTAAGCAATTGTTTATACCAGCTGGATTTTTGCATGGGTTTATCACCCTCGAGGCGAACACAGAAATTATGTACAAATGTTCGGATTACTATGCCCCGGACTGTGATGTTTCTGTGCGCTTTGATGATCCTGATATCGCCATTGATTGGCCGATTGAGACGGTGCGGGCAATCCTGTCGGACAAGGATGATGCGGCGCTGCGTTTCGCCGATTTCCAAAGTCCCTTTGTGTATGAGGCCCCTTAAATGAAATTGTTAGTCACTGGTGGTGCAGGGTTTATCGGCTCTGCCGTTGTGCGTTTGGCCATTGCCCAAGGTCATCAGGTTGTGGTTTTGGATGCGCTGACTTATGCGGCCTGCCTCGATAACCTAGCACCGGTATCAGACAGTGATAAGTACCGCTTTGTTGAGGGTGATATTTGCGACAGAGCGCTGCTGGACCAAGTGTTGGGCGACCACAGGCCTGAGGCGGTGATGCATTTGGCCGCCGAAAGCCATGTCGACCGCTCGATTGATGGGCCGGGTGCCTTTATCGAAACAAACATTACCGGCACATATACGCTTCTAGAGGCGGCACGGTGTTATTGGCGCGACAGTGGCAAATCCGACAGTTTCCGATTTCACCATATTTCCACTGACGAGGTATTTGGCAGCCTTGGAAAGACGGGGCATTTCACCGAAGAAACTCCTTATGCGCCTAACAGCCCTTATGCGGCTTCAAAAGCCTCCAGTGATCATCTGGTTCGGGCGTGGCATGAAACTTACGGGTTGCCGGTGGTGCTGAGTAACTGCTCAAATAATTACGGTCCCTATCATTTCCCTGAAAAACTGATTCCGGTGATAATTATTAATGCGTTGGCAGGGAAACCATTGCCGATTTATGGCAACGGCGAGAATGTCCGCGATTGGTTATACGTGGAAGATCATGCAAACGCACTGTTGACTGTTTTGTCCAAGGGTACAATCGGCAGCAGTTATAATATTGGCGGGGAAAACGAAGCGACAAACATTGATATTGTCCGTGAAATTTGCGCCATACTTGATCGGCTGCGCCCGGCTGCGCGGCCTTATTTCGAATTGGTGAACTTTGTGGCAGATCGTCCCGGACATGATCTGCGCTATGCGATTGATCCGACGCGTATTCGAACGGAACTGGGGTGGCGACCCGCAGTGACCTTGACACAGGGATTGGAAAAAACAGTGCACTGGTATTTGGACAACGAAGACTGGTGGCAGGCGTTGCAAAACAGATCCGGCGTGGGCAATCGGCTCGGGGGCGCTGTATGACGGTTCTGGTGTTTGGCAAAACCGGTCAGGTGGCGCGGGAACTGGCGCAGTATAGTGATGTCAGGTGTCTGGATCGGGCTGACGCAGATTTATCGCAGCCGCTGCATTGTGGCAACATGATCCGACGCCTTCAGCCCGAGGTGGTGATCAATGCCGCTGCCTTCACCGGAGTGGATGAGGCCGAACAAGACGAAGCACTGGCCACGGTGATCAATGGTGATGCGCCCGCGGCGATGGCTGTGGCCTGTGCCGAAATGGCGGTGCCGTTTGTACATATTTCTACTGATTACGTCTTTGATGGTACTGGCAGCACTGCCTTTGCGCCTGATCATGAAACCTGTCCGCTGGGCGCGTATGGGCGCAGCAAACAGGTGGGTGAACGGGGGGTTGTCGCAGCGGGCGGGAAATATGCGATTCTGCGCACGTCATGGGTTTATTCCCGCCATGGGAAGAACTTTCTAAAAACGATGCTGCGTTTGTCTGAGACCCGGGATCAGCTTGGCATCGTCAATGATCAAATTGGTGGACCAACACCAGCCGCGGCGATTGCGGCGGCGTGCTATGCCATAGCAGGGGGGTTGTTATCTGGATCAGGCGGGGCGGGTATTTATCATTTTTCCGGTATGCCCGAGGTCAGTTGGGCCGATTTTGCAGCGGAAATATTTGCCCAGAGTGGCCGGCAGGTGACAATCACTGAAATCCTGACACAAGATTACCCAACCCCGGCAAAACGGCCTTTGAATTCGAGATTGAACTGTGACAGCCTGAAAGAGCAGTTTGGCATACTACGGCCAGACTGGCGGACAGGGCTGGAGCAGCTTTGCAAAGATATAGAAGTGAATTGAAACATGAAACATCGTAAAGGTATCATTCTGGCCGGTGGGTCCGGCACGCGGCTTTATCCGGTTACCTTGGCGGTGTCCAAACAGCTTTTACCAGTTTATGATAAGCCGATGATCTATTACCCTTTGTCGGTGTTGATGTTGAACGGTATCCGCGAAATTGCAATTATCACCACGCCCACTGATCAGGCACAATTTGAGCGTCTATTGGGGGATGGAAGCCAGTGGGGCGTTGCGTTTACCTATATTGTGCAGTCCGCGCCGAACGGTCTGGCCGAAGCCTATATTCTGGCCGATACCTTTCTTGATGGGCATCCATCGGCTTTGATTCTGGGTGACAATATTTTCTATGGAGACGGGCTGCCCGAATTGTTGGCGGCGGCTGATAGCAATTCCGCGGGCGGCACTGTCTTTGGGTACCGTGTCTCTGACCCTGAACGATATGGCGTGGTCGGTTTTGATGAGGCCGGTCAGGCCAACAGCTTGATCGAAAAACCTAAAAATCCCATATCAAATTATGCGGTGACGGGTTTGTATTTTCTCGATAGCCGGGCCCCGGCCCGTGCCAAGACGATTAGGCCTTCGGCGCGTGGGGAAATTGAAATTACCGCCCTGCTTGAGATATATCTTGCGGAAGGGTCTTTGACGGTCGAAAAGCTGGGCCGTGGCTATGCTTGGCTTGACACTGGCACGCATGGCAGTTTGTTGGATGCAGGCAATTTTGTCCGCACCTTGCAAGAACGGCAGGGGCTTTTAGTAGGCAGCCCGGATGAAATTGCTTTTGAAAACAGATGGATTTCCCGCGCTGCTGTAAAAGAAATCAGTAAAAAATTTGGTAAGAACCAATATGGTAAATATTTTTTATCAAAGATTTAATCGGGTACTGGATACTGGGCCGATCTATAAATAAGCGGTTTTATGTGTCCGATGGCACGGATTGCGATAATAATCACCTTGTGGGTTTTCCTTGGCCTCTTTCCACGATAGTGAGACGTATGAATTGGACACTGCCGAATATTTTGACCGTTTTGCGATTGCTAGCCGCCCCAGGTGTGGCGATCATGTTTTTGTACTTCACGCGACCTTACGCTGATTGGTTTGCTTTGTTGTTGTTTATCGGCGCCTCAATAACCGATTATTTCGATGGCCATCTGGCGCGAAACTGGAAGCAAGAGACAAAATTTGGGACGATGCTGGACCCGATTGCTGACAAAGCTATGGTGATGATCGCGCTTATGGTAATTATGGGCTACTCCTCGATGTCGCCTGGATTGGTTTTGCCGGCCACGATGATTCTGTTTCGAGAGATTTTTGTCGCGGGTCTGCGTGAGTTTCTTGGCAAGGGCGCCGCAAGCTTGAAAGTCACTGACCTGGCGAAATGGAAAACCATGGCGCAGATGGTGGCGATCGCAACACTGTTTTCGCAAGGGGTGTTCGAGCATTACCTCGCGATGTCAGCGCTGGGTTTAGAGGATGCGGTGGTGCAGGCTGTGTTGTCTGGGGCGGAGAGTGATGCATTGGGCCTGCGATGGAAACATGAGGCGATGATTTGGTCGGGTCAGATCGGGCTGTGGCTTTTATGGGTGGCGGCGGGGCTGACGCTCTATACGGGACTGGATTATTTTATTAAAGCATTGCCGTTCTTGCGGGAGGATGAGGAGTGAAAATCTTGTATTTTGCTTGGGTGCGTGAGCGTATTGGTCTTCCGAGTGAAGAGCTGGAAAACCGGTCTGGAACTGTGCATGATTTAATCGGGGAGCTGCGCGCCCGCGAAGAGCGCTATGAGGCGGCTTTTGCTGATTTGAGCGCCCTGCGGGTTGCGGTTGATCAACAGCTGACCGATTTTGATGCGTCGGTTGAGGGTGCTTCGGAAGTGGCATTCTTTCCCCCGATGACAGGTGGCTAGATGCATATTTCGGTTCAGCAAGCGACTTTCGATCTGGGTGCGCAGGTCAATGATTTCACCAGCGCCCAAGACGCCAGCGGCGCCGTTGTGACCTTTACGGGTATCGTGCGCGACCTGCCTCAGGGTGGATTGCAGCATATGTTAATCGAACATTATCCCGGGATGACTGAAAAGGCTCTGACCGAGATAGCCCAACAAGCCCGCACGCGGTGGTCGCTTGAGGATGTTTTGGTGATCCACCGTTATGGTATGTTGAAACCGGGCGAGCCTATCATGATGGTTTCGACAGCTTCAGCGCATCGTAAAAATGCTTTTGAGGCTGCGGACTTTTTGATGGATTATTTAAAGTCCCGGGCACCGTTTTGGAAAAAAGAAGTCACCCACGCCGGGGCCGATTGGGTCGACGCGAAAGACGCGGATGAACAAGCACTAAATCGCTGGTGAAGCTCGATAGCGCAGTTTGCGGCCACAAGCCGGATGAATTTTCTTAGGGTGTCAATTCGGCCCTCATTATAAGGATCAGATCGTGTGTTTTGATAAGCACCCAACGGCCGATCATGTTATGGAAATCTAGGGGCTTTTTTGCAGATGGCTTCCCAGCCGGTCTATTTGCCCCGTTGCTGCCAAAGGCCTTTGTCCAATAGTTTCTGGCTGTTTTGGCTAGGAAATGGCAATGGCGTTTTTGTGGTGAAAAGTCTGGCTTCGATAAATCAGAACCAGAGTGAATATCTGATGTAGACATATATCTGTCAGTCTTACATGCCAGGTGACTGTTTGAAATCCTGCTCATCAGGCGGGTAGGGGCTTGATTTAAAACACTTTCACTAGGGATTAAGTGAACGTGCCGTCTGCGATATGATGATTTGAACTGCTGTCCATTCTTTCGGTTTGTGTTTGGATGAGGCCCAAAGCCCTCTATTGGATCTTGTGGTTTAGATTAGACCAGATATGGTTGTTAACATAGTGATGAGCATGTTTGTTTTGTGAAAACAGCGGGCCTGGTAACAGCGTTTTGTAAGCTGTTTTAGAAAATATTATCTTTAAGGCAGTTTGGTCTTTTCATCAAAGCGCAGATCAATGCTCTTGTTTTTCTGGAACTTGGTCATGCGATTGTTTCGGTATCTTGCGGCCAATAGTTGCGATCTCCGTCATTGTTTGACTGGCATTATACAGGGGCAGACAAAGAGCCAAAAGACGGGTGTGCTGGTTTTATTGGCCAACAAGCTATGGCCTTTTCACTGGGTTTAAATATTTTTGGGTTTATTTTACTCTTTATATCGCGGAAGAGTATTGGCCGACTTAAAAGTGGGACTTAAATGAGGCAAGTTCCCAATGATAAGACGCCGCAGCGTCGCGCCACACAGCTGTGACGCAATGTTTTGTTACAACAGCGACAATTGACAACGGCAGAAAAAAGGCTCGCAATTCCGGCTACCGGACAGCGGCGACGCTACCCCTGAAGTCGTGGGCGAACCTAGGGCTGATCAAAAGCGAGCTGACAAAAATGGCTGCGTTGAGTGCCTGATCAAACTCTTCGGACGGTTCTTTTTGTTTTGCATTAATCTCCACGACCACGCCAAGTTTTTGCGCTTTATCCGGCCGCTGTTTTCCGGTGCGCGCGATTTCCCAACGTTCTTTAGAGGCTGAAAATGGCTTTTGGGCAACCCAGTGCCGCGAGGGTATCTGATTAGGAATTTGCATGTCTGACGCCTTTCATTCGCCGGTTTGTTACTTAAAATAACGACAAGACTTCCCTAATATTTAAAAAGGGGTGTTGCACCATTACGGCTTGAGGCCCGCAATCAGTTGGTTTCGCTGCCGTAATACTGCTTGCGCGCACTGCCATACGGGGCGGGGAGATTTCCGTCAAAAGCTCTTTAATTTTATTATGAAACAGCGATATTGAACCCTATGTGCGGGCGTATGTCGATAACACAGCCTTTGGAGGCGATGGCGCGATTGTTTGACGCCACTCCGGCAAATGATTTGCCCGTGGTGCCGAATTATAATGTTTGCCCTACTGTCAATATTCACACGGTGGTATCTGCTCAGGGTACGCGTCATCTTAAAGCGATGCGTTGGGGGTTTGTGCCGCATTGGTATCAGACGATGACAGACGGTCCTTTGCTGATCAATGCGCGATCAGAAACGCTTGCCGAGAAACCGGCTTTTCGAGAAGCCTGCAGGCAGAGACGCTGTTTGATACCCGCTGATGGATTTTATGAATGGAGCCGGACATCCCGCGATAAACCAATTCCCTATCGGATCACCAGATCAGATCGACAGCCCATGGTCATGGCTGGTATTTGGCAGGATTGGGAAAGCGCGGGGAACCGCATAACAACCTGCGCGATTGTAACCACAGATGCAAACGCAGCTATGGCTAAAATTCATCATAGACTGCCGGTTATTCTAGCCCCAGAGCACTGGCCGCTTTGGTTGGGCGAGGCTGGTATAGGCGCCGCAAAAGTCATGCAGCCTGTTGCAAGTGAAGTGCTGGATTTGCGCAGGGTCAGCGCTGCGGTCAATTCCAATCGTGCAAATGGACCAGAGCTTTGGCAACCTATTGGGGCGGGTGGTTGTCCGGAACACTGAACTGGCGTTACAGCCGCCGAGCCCAAGTTAGAATATAATGGATGTTGGGGATAGAATGGGGAAGGCGTAACATACTCCGATGCTGCCGTGGGCGGAACAGGCCAAGGGCAGAATTCACGCTTCGGCTTCAAAGACTAAGCCATGATTTGGCCATGCCTCGGCTGCGGAACTGCAACGAAAGATTCTATGCGGTCTTTTTAATCCAAAATGGTGGAGGACTAAGCGAGACCTTTTGAAGCTGTATCGAAAAAACTGCGGGTTGGCTGCGCTTAACCTGAGGCATTTAAAAAACAAATCAAAATATAGGCTTGTCAGCAGGATTGGGAATGACTAGTGAAAGCGCTTGTGGAGAGGTGCCGGAGTGGTCGAACGGGGCGGTCTCGAAAACCGTTGTGGGTGCAAGCCTACCCAGGGTTCGAATCCCTGTCTCTCCGCCATATTTCACGCATAAATATATGATATTAAACGTGAAATTAATGTAATTTATTTTTAGTCCCCACAATTGTCCCCACTTGCGGCTTTGGAACTTAATGGAACAACAGGCTTCGCGCGCGCGCAACATCGGTGCTATGTCGCCCCTCGCGCATTTCTCCTTATCTACCGGCGACAAAACTGACTTAACCGACAAAACCCCCTGACCAACCTTATTTACGCGTCAACTTAACAGGGCCTACTTTCTAATTGAGAATCTGGCAGCTTTCATCACTGCATTTTTTCCTTTTTATGCCCTAACCTAAATTTATAATCTAAACTTCAGACATTTGAGCCATGATTGGCCCAATATTCTCTTC